>Ga0256899_1000153_pt1 | contig 26659 bp, 2 predicted proteins | sample MC6MC0687MT_FD_190202 | JGI IMG/M metagenome (GOLD analysis project Ga0256899, IMG submission 190202) | Metatranscriptome of enriched soil aggregate microbial communities from Iowa State University, Ames, United States - MC6-MC0687-MT... | ecosystem: Environmental > Terrestrial > Soil >...
CAATATTATTATACTTTATATGCAAAAATATTTGACTGACTTTGCGGGCTGGCGTTTAGAGCCCAGAAGATTCGCTGCAGTGCAGCCAAGTCTCCTTTGAGGTTGTCCCCGCTCTCCAGAGGCCAAATTTCCATGCCAGATACCACAGTTGGAAATGTTTCTACTGCCATGATACCCCTTTTGATATGACGTACGTTAGAAACTTACTATTTCTCTCTGTGTGCTTTCTCTGTCCCCAGACGAAACGAGAGCTGTGCGGTCGACGTGCTGACACCCAACGCCGGCCAGAGAAATGCGCCCCCGATTAGCCGGCACCGCGATGGTGTTCGTCGGATGTGTATTTCTTATTGTTTTAAGTACGTGCACGGCGTTTACCGCCACGTTTTCCCCATCTCTCATCTCGGCGCGGTACGACATCGCGCGCGCGCGCTTCAACCTCACCGTCAGGCTCGGCATCCAGACCTCGGCGACGACACTGGCCAGCGTCTCGTCGCTGCCTGTGCTCATGCGGATTTCCAACACGTGTCTGGATGATCTGACTCTCGACTTCTCGAGTGCGTTCTTTGTTTCGGATGGATGTGCCTCCTTCAGCCCCGCCTCTCTCACCTCGCCAGGCTCAAGGTCCTTCGACTTTTCCTGCAGGCCAGCCGCCGCCCGCCTGGCCTCCGTTTCGGGAATTATGGCCCAGCTTGCTGCGACGCCATCGATTATCTCCGGTGCTTCCTATTCGCTGGGCCCGTGCCTGCACCTGGAGGAGGCATCTGGCGCCGGGACGGCGCCTCACGAAGCCGACGCCAACGCGCCGGCGCCCCGTTCCGGCGGCTCTCGCTTTGCCCCTATGGCGCTCGCCACTGCCCACGAGGTAATGGAGCTTCCTGCACCGCTGTTGCTTTCTGGCTTTCGCGTCTCTGTGGGCGCGTTAGGCGGGCCGCGCACGGCGAAGCACGAGCGCCCGGAGCAGCGCTCCTCACCCGCGCACCTTGAGGCTGAGCTCGCGCTGCCCGCGCCGCTCGAGGGCCCGTTCGCGCTCCAGATCCGTGTCACTCCAGACTCGGGTGTTTTCCTCGGCCCCGACTTTGATGTGCACGTTGCGGCGCCTGTGCCGCTGTTTGACCAGTGCGTTAGCCGGCCCGTCGACGCCCTCACCTGGGACCTCCTCTGCTTTGAGCTCCCTCGCGTCACTGCGGCAGCGCTGAACTTCGGCCCGCTTTACTCAGCGTCTGCGCACTTCCCGGCGTCCGTGCTGACGCTCAAAGCAGTCCCGCTCGCTGAAGGCAGGCCCTCTTCGGCGCCGTGGCTCAGCCTCGCCTCGCCCCCTGGCATGCCTGCCGCCGCCGCCGCCGCCGCCGCAGGCAGCCCAATGCGGCCACTGCTCGAGTCTAGTCCGCCACAGCAGTGTCAGTCGGCGCCAGGCGCCAAGTTTCAGACCCTGTGCGGTGGTGGCGGCGGCGGCGGCGGCACCACCCCGACCTACAACCCAACAAGTTTTTCGCTTTGGGCGACGACCGGCAAGACAGAGTTTGCTGGCGGAATTAACTCGGGACCCTACGCGCGCCGGCTCACGATGGAGCTGACAGTGACCCCCGGAGCTCAGGGTGCCGGTCGCGTCCTGCGCCTCACACAAGGCTCTTGCGCTGGCTGGCTTCGGTGGGACACGATCACCACCGCCGCCGGCTCTGAAGGCATCACAGCCACCATGTTTGAGATCAAAGTGTCTCTTCCGACCGCGTGTACCAGCAGCTGCGTCATCACTCTCTACTCTGCATACGTCGCCCCGTCGTTAGGCCAATTTCCCACGATGCTGGACGCTGGCTGCGTCGCGAGCGCTTTGCTCAACTCTGCCGGCACTCAGCTCGGCGCGACGTGGACAAATACCGCGCCCATTAGCTACTCGCCCACGTCTGGCGAGGGCTTCGAGTTTGTCATTGTGCCCTACTCCAACCCTGCGACGCTGTCGCTGTCACCCATCTCGTCCTATGCGGGGCGCGCGTACCGCCGCTGGTACACTACTGTGCAGATCCATCTCTTGCGGCTGACTTCCGCAGCTCTGGGCTTCACGCAATACCCCATGTCCTTGCAGTGCGCTGGCATGCAGATTGACACGGGTGGTTTCAACTATGTCACGTCCACGGCGCTTGCTGGAGGAAATTTCCCGCCCGGTGACTCGTTGCGGCGCGACATTGTCATTTCGTTTCCCTACAACCAAGTCCCTGGTCAGCTTGGGCACAACTGTTTTGCCGTGTCAAACTCGCGTCCCATGGATGCAGGGCGTATCATTGCAAACATGGACACAGGCTATGCGGCGACGTTTCAGTTTGCAGCGCACCTTATGGATGTGGCTGCTGGTCCCATCAACGAGGCCAGTCCTCATCTGACACCACTCACACTGAGCTGGGAGTTTCATCTCTTTTCTACGCAGGCTGCCAACGGCCAGTCTATCACCATCACCGACGCGTCTCAAATTCTGTGTCCGGGAGTCTCGAACGCTGAAGTCGTTTCTCCCCTTGCGTCGAGCCTGTCTGGTTACGCCGGGGCCGCGACGTGCCAAGTGTCGGGCCGCTCTGGCAATGCGCTTGGCCTCTACTGCCCGAGTCTGGAGATGGCGGGCGGCGTTGTGATTGTTGCCGTTCGCTGCGGCGGCACCTTTACGCTTGGCGACGTCCTCGCCCGGTTTCCTGGCCGCGTCAACGAGGTCCGCCTTCAGCTCGGTGCCTCGCCTGTGCGGGCACCGGCTGACGGATCGTATAATGCCGGCGTTGCGATGTTAAGTGCGGCCCGCTTCGACGCGCGCGTCGTTAACTCTGTTGACTTCGCTGCCAAGGATGCGAGCACTACTGCAAGCTTCACGATTCATCTCTTTATTGTAAGCCCCCTGGATGCGGGATGGTCGTACACTCTCCTTCCTGCAGGCCCGTTTGGCGGCTCCCCCGGCGACATTATCAGTCCCGGCGCCGGGCTTTCGTGCGGCCGCGCCTCCAACCGCGGTCTAAACTGCAGTCCTGTTGGCACGAACCGGATGAATGGTGGCGCTTTGTACACCATGACGTGGACAAATGTTGTGGGGAGCCACTCGCAAACGGGTGTTGTTGCTGACCCCAACTATGTCAACTTTGGGCTCAACATGAACGGCGCTCTCCCGACGCGCAGCGTGACCCCACGCGAGTGGTATACCAAAGGTTGGCCTATTGACAAGCACTTTGCCTATGGTCTGACGGGTGACAACTATCAGAGTAGCACATATTCAATGTTTGACGCCGTCATAATTATTTTTCCGCTTACGAGTGAGTACGGTGCCGAGTACGAGTTTGGAGGTATCGGCCGAGAGAACTGCGCAACGTTTGCGCCGGGTGGCAATTCCGTGTTTACTCAATCCACAGGAGCTGGTGGCCACACATTGGCGTTTCATGATGGCGGAACTGTCGGGGTTATGACCTTTCTTCGCGTGTCTGCCCGCGGTGCTAACTGGAACAACCCAGTTTCTGTCAGGATAACACATGGCATCACGATCCAGGACACCACGATTTCTAAGTACCCCGGCGGCGTGCCATCTGGGTCATGTTTTCAAGCAAACACTCCCCAAGGTGCGCCCATCACCTATCCGTTTGGCATGTTCCCTCCCCAAGGTTTGCCTCCGCCGACAAGCTTTGTGGCTGCGCCTGTGAGTGGTAGCGGGCTCATCTCGTCGTATGCGAGCCCTATGTCATTTACGCGGTCTTTTCAACTTTCTTTGACAAGTATCACCCCTGGAGCAAACGCTCCGGGTCGCACCTTTTCAGTTACCAACAACTGTGGAGTCTTTTCATTTGCCTCGGCGACACTCGTGTCGGGAGCATGTTCAAGTATCACGGCGACTCCGACCTCTGTCACGTTTGTGCTGGCAGATACGTGCACGACAACAGCCCCGTGTACGTGCATAATCGGCAACGTGTTAGTGCCTGCAACGGCTAAGAACGCGTGGACTTTGAATGCCAACTGCCTCATTGGACGTTTGTACGCCGGCAGTGATAACCAGCGTGGTGGTGACTACTTCTTTCCTTCTGCAGTCAATCTGTATGACGGAACAAAAACCCGTGGGTGGGTGTTTCACCAGGTGCCTGCAGCAGCGGAGCTCCTTGGCGTTGCCACCTACGAAGATCGTCGGAAGCGCATGTGGGAGGTCAAGACGAGTCTAGTTCTCGTGGGTATGACCCCATCACCTCCTCCAACCACTTACACTATCACTGTCAGCAGCGCGGGCGCGTGTGCAGGCTGGAGGCTTTTCGACGAGTCTGGTACGCCAGTCACGGACGTCTCGTACCCCCATGCTGCGTACCCTGCTAACAACGACGGCCGCCTTGTCGAGGTCCGCCTGTCACTGCTGTACACCAGTGCGCCAACGTCGATCAGCTCAACCTGCTTTACTGTGACTGGCGACAGTGGCGTGACCAAGATTGATCACGCGTCAGTGCCGATTGGAGTGCCGCCAAACATGATGTGGAGTGTATTTTTTCAACAGGCTGCGCTGCTCGCTTTTAACGAAAACGCCTCCGCACAGACAACATTTACGCCGTCGTATGAGTTTCACATCTACACTCCCAACGCCCTGTCAGGCCCTCAAGACTTCATCTTCACTTCGAATGCGGCCTGCCTCTGCCCTGGAGGGTTTGATGGGTTTACTGTGGGTAATGTCGTCCCGGCGAACCTGCTCAACTATGGCGCAACACGCGGCACCTCCATTACAAGCTCGGGGGCACGAACAGTGACTGTGCGCCTGTCGTCGGTGACTTTCACTCCGGTCAATGTTTTTTCATTGACTTGCACAACGGGATTGACGATTGCACAGCATCATGCCTGCTGGCCCGATAGCATCGCGGCTGGCCTCCGTATGCAGCACCAGTCTCTTTCTCGTGCCTCTTTGGATCCTGGCTTTTTGCTGGGAGTGACGGGTTTCTACGCCGCCCGCTATGACCGCCGGACAATTGACTCCATCGTCCTTGGCGCTGGGTTTGCGCCTAATGCAGGCGCTCGTGCTACCTTTGGCTTCGCCTTGTACTTTTTCGACCGTATCACATCAGAGTGGGGCGTGACAGCCAGCGCCAGTGGCCTCTTCACCACGACGACGGCGTCGACGCTCACGACGAGCGGGCGCTTTATCTGTTCGTCTGCAGGGATCCTGAGAGCGTCGTGCAATGCGCTCGCCGTGCCGCCGACAGACACCGGTGCTCCGCACTTTCTCTTTGTGTCGCATGTCACGTCTCTCTCTTACGTGAACTCCAGGACTCTTTCTTCGACAGCAGACGTCGCGCTGGCCTTTACGGGCCTCCGTGGTGTTATGACCCCTCTTCTTCGTCAACAGTGGTACGTCCAACCCTGGTCGGGGCCCCATCTGGGTTTTGCTGTTGCGTCTGACGCGTTTACTCGGTTTAGCACCATGGTCCGCGCCGACCTCGTGTATGTTATTATCCCCACCAACCCGTATTTTGAGTCTGGCTCCTACGTCGACTTCGTCCCATCGTGCAACCTCGAGTACGAAACAGCTGCTCCCAACGAACCTTGGTCAATGATCCGAGCTCCGCAAGCGGGCGCAACGATTGCCAACTTGCCCGTCAATGCGACGACGCTCGCGCTGCGTCCTCTTCCCGCCGGTGCCGGTTTTGGTTCATACTATGTCGTCCGCGGCCGTCTTGGTGTCCGCGTTTCTCAACAGCCAGCCATGCTTAACAACAAACTTGGTTTTCCAAAGTCGTGTTTTACGGCAACCCACCGTGACAATGCCGAACCTGTCGAAGCCAACGGTGGCTCGATTGGCCCGTGGACAATGCCAGATTCGCCGCGGTATTTTGTCGCCGATGCCATTTCATTTGGCCGCTCAGAAGCTGCGCCTGGATCCAGTGGCGTTAGCAACTATACGTTCCGGTACCGCCTCAACTTTGAAAAGGTTCTTGAAGCCGACGCTGTATTTTCGTTTGGTCTCAACCGTGCATGTGTCGCGGCGACGGGCGTCTCTCCGCTCAAGCTCCTGCCTGCTGGGGCAATGACGCAGACGCGCTTTTCCGACCGGCCTGACTGCACAGCCCTGACCGCTTCCGCAGATGGGCTGACCGTCCGCGTTCAGTGCACCAACACTGCCGCGTTCCAGCCCGGCGCTACTCTTGCCGCCGAAGTCGGGCCTTTCCAACGTTTGTCCTCGTACGAAGCTGATTTTAGCAAGCTCCCTCGCGAGTGTGCCGAGATATCCGTGTCGTATGTGCGCGATGGCTTTGCTGATTCTGTCACTGTCTCCCCAACTGGTGCAATTCCTCTGGCACCCGAAGTGTATGCAGCACTGGCCCCGCCAGTGACGCTCAATGCCGGTGCAGCGCACGCGTGGACTTTGCAGGTCATTCTTACGCGGACGTTGCTACCGGCCTCGGCCGGCCGCCGCTTGAAGATTGAGCTCCCGACGAACGTTTTTGTCTGGGACTCTACAATGGATGTAGCGCTCGCGCGTCTCTCAGCGCCTGCCATGGCGATCCGGACCCTTACGGCGTCCGTTTCAGGCACTGTTCTCACGCTGAGCGCGAACACGGGTGACGGTGTTGCCTGCACAGCGTCTCAGGCCTGCTTGATTGCCCTTTCTGTCACAAGCGTCGACGTTCCTCTCACAGATGCACAGGCACTTCTTTCCTACGTGACGATTTATGGTGCAGCTGATGTAGCCCACGTTGCACACGTTCCGCTTGGTGCATTGCCAGACACGGTTTTCGGCGTCTCATCCGCCACCGATGTCTTGTCAGCTGCCTCACTTGACGTCACACGCCCCGTGTCGGGCCGCCAGTCTGTCACACTTCGTATCCAGTACACAACTGCCGCCGAGTCGCTCGCCGGTCTGGCTGGCAATACGGTGGTCTACCACATTATTACTCTGCCGGCGCACATTGACTGCACGGGGTCTCAAATTACTGCTAGTGATAACTTCGATACTGCTTTTACCCCGGTCGTGACGGGCTCATACGGCTGTAGCTTCCGACTCCGCCCGTCTGGCTCTGGTGTCCACCGCATGCAGCTGGCCAACTTGTTTTTTGCATCGCACCACAGCGCACCTGTGCAGGTCGACATTCGTCTCGAGCAGCATCGCCCTGTGGTTACGTCGCTGGCCGCGGCACCCTGGGTAGCGGCTGCCCAGGCTGCGTACACACCTGCACCGCGGACGATCGCCCGCACGCTTGCCGTGACCTCGGCTCCGTTTGTGGGCGTGTTTGCAGCCCCTACATCCGTCACAGTCAACTCGGTTGCCCCTGTCGGTACGACGGGAAGCCAAGTCACTGTAACCGCGACGTTTGCCTTTACGAGCGGACAGCATGTGCTGGACGGATTCGCCGCTGGGCGCGCCTACTCGGTTCAACTCAACCCGCACTCGCCGTTGCTCGGCGCTGGCGCGGCGGCTTCGCTGACTGCCGTCACGCTCATCGCCTCGTCGCCGGCCACAAGCTGCCGTGCTGTCGCCTCTAGTACCACGTCGGTTGATCTGTCAACCTGTGTCGCCGCTTCGGTCACGTACCGCAGCTTTTCGTTGCGTACCGAGCTTGTTCTGCCCCACATCACGTTCCGCCTTCCGCTCACCCTCAATCTCTTGTATCGGGGGGATGTGATTGGCACCTTTTCTGCGCAGATGCCGCGCCTGCCGCTCCCTATTGCAACTGCTCTTGAGGACCCGAGCGCCAACCCGGCTGGTTTTCAATCGGCCACCGTTGCGCTCTTCGGCGCACCTGGCTTCGGGCTGTACTCCTCGCTCGCGGCAGGGGTGCGGGTCGAGATTGCGATGCACCGTGCCCGCGATGACTCCGTCGCCACATTCAACGCGTGCCAGGCCGTGAAGCTGATGGGGCCAGGCGCGCCAGGCCCGTGCACATACTCATGCCAGCCTTATGCCTTCGCCCAAGATCCGTCGCGCGACCGCATTCTTTGCGCGCCGCCAGTTGTTGCACCTACTGGCGTTCCTCCTACGTGCTTTCCGACTGCTCCGTCTGCGATCCAAGCTCTTAAACTACGGTTTGAAAACTGCATTGTGTTTGACACTAACCCTGCGGAGCTTGCCGGTGCGAATGTGACTGTTTTTGGAGTCCCCTATATTGCAACCAACATGCTGACGTCAGTGCCGCTCTATCGGGGCGCCTTTACACTTCCGCGCTTGGCTACGATTGACACGACGATTCCTGCTGCAGAGATTATCTCAACGTCACCGCCTGCGTACCGCTTCACAATCCCGGCCGCGCTCTGTCCGGTGCTGTCTGGCTTCCGCGTATTGCCGACTGACACGCTGGCGATCGAAGTTGAGCAAAAAATTCAAGATTACTTTGGCCGCACGGCCATTGTGCGCAACGGGACGCACAAGGTCGCCCTCACGAGTGTCGACGGGTCTGTTGCCGACGCACTGCCTGCAACGGGTACGCGGAGTGTCTCCTACCAAGGTAGTACCTATCAGCCACTTCACATTATCGAAGTGTGCAACAGCACGAAGGACGGGTCGTTCACATGGTATGCAGGAGCAGCCCAGTCGGCCGGCGATGTCGTTGTCTCTCTCAGCAGCGGAGGCACGCTCGGTGGAGTCTTTGGGGGCGGGCAGAGGATGCTGTTCCGATCGGCTCTTCCTCAGGCGGCCCCGCATGCATTGACTGAATCAGCGACAATCACCTGGGAGACTCGGGACAATGCATTGATTCCTGTTCTTCACCTCGACCTTAGTTTTGGTGCGCTCAACACACTTGTTTTGCGCATTCTTTTCGACAATGATCGTTGTGTCTTTTCTCCCCTCGTTCTGGCCCGATTCGGGCCGGCGTGCTCTGTGCCCAGTGCGGTGTTGACTGTCACCGCCGAGAACTATGATTCAACGATAGTCGGAGCTGTTGAGCGGTCTGCCGTCCAAGTTCAGTTTGACGTTACGGGTGCTTTTTCTGCCTCTACAATCGATATTCCTGGATTTTACTGCAAAGCTGGCGCAGCTCTTGACCTCCGCGGCGAGGGATTGTATAGCTCAACCCTGCGAGCTGCCTCGGTAGCGACCCTTGCTCCTGTCACGATTCCTGGCCCCGCCGGAACTGTTACGATCCATGGCATTTTTACGGCGACATCAGCTCCGTCTCCTGCTGAAACCTCTCGAATCATCCACAAGGCTGCAACGACGGATGCCGCCGTGAGTCTTGTTCTTGCTGCACGGCTTATCGTGCCGTTTTCCCAAGGCGTGTGTCTGCGTGCGTCCATGTCGCTTCTACGCAGCTGCGCGTCGGTGACAATCGTCGAAGCTGATGGTTCTGGATCCTTAATGGACCTGTTTCAAGTCACGTTGATCAGCACGGTGACGACGTGCACGTTTAATGTCACTATGCCAATGACGCCGGCGCCTCGCCGTTTACTGGCTCCGTTTGAGCTCTTCCACATTCATATTTCAGGTGCGCAGCTGCCGCTTCCGACGTCGCTGCCTGAGAACCTCCAGAATTTGTTTACGTGGGTTGTAACTGGTCCAGCGTTTCCTCCCTTGGCTCAACCTCTAACGACGACGTGGTCACCCCCCCAGTACACGCAGGTGCTCAGTGACGCTACATTGTCGTCTCCCGATGGCCGGGCGACATCGCTTCGCCTGACAATGCAGGTTGGTGGCCGCCGCACATTTGACTTGACTAAGCCCATCACCATCCAAATCCGCTTCGGTGCGCCGGCCGGACTTGTGCCTGTCGTGAAGGTTGCCCAGGCGGCCTTTGCGTCCCCGGATGTGCCCTTGCCCATTAGCGGTGCCTCGGTTTCAGGGAGCTCCCCTGGCTCATTCAACTATAACAATGCTGCTGGGACTGCGGGAGTTGACATTGTGATCACAGTGCAGCTCAACAGCTCCGCCACAACGTCGTATACGTCGCCGAATGTTGCATTCAGGCTGGTCGCCACCGTCACAGACATTGTGTTTCCCCGCGCCGTGCTGCGTGACTGGATTGCTCAAGGCGCCGTACCCCTCGCTGCATGGCTGTGGCAAGACATATCGCCCCGTGAAATTTACACTGCGTCATTAACCGGGGCATTGCCCCCGATGTCGTCTCTTCCCCCCGTCACTATTGCTAGAGATGCCGCCGACACGGCTCCTAGCGTGCTCCAGCGTCGCGTTGCGCGTGCCTTTCCCCTCTCGAAGGCGTCTTCTACGGCTGTCGACGAGCTTGGGTCCGTTGGTGTCACAGGGCTCGGTCTCCGCGTTGGTCTGTCCTTCTCCTCTGCTGTACCTACACACATTGTCGCGGTCTTGCCCGACGAGTACTCGGTGCCCGCGACGTCCACCGCGACTCTCGTGGCTGCCACCCGCCAGCCGATGGCATGCGTGCAGTGTAGTCTAGCAACGCGCTCTTTGGTGTGCAGTGATGTTACGTTCGCGACACTGCGCGGCGACTCAGGCCGTAGCACGTGCGCCGATGACTTGGCTCTCACGCGGCAGTGCCTGCATTGCCAGCTCCCGCCAGGTATCTTGGCGACTGGTCAAGTTGCAACGGCATCGTTTGACGGCCTAACCCGCACAATTTCGGCTGTATCATACGCAGCAGGCCGTGCTGCGCTTACCATGTGGAGCTCTACCGCTGTTGGAACGGTTCAAGGATCTGCTTTGGCAGTCGCTGGGCAGCCGCTCGAGAAGAACCTCGATTTTGGTGCAAGCATCAATGTGGATGACTTGAACGTGGACGGCACCCCCCGTGCTGATTTGGCCACTGGCGGCAAGAAGATTATCTGCGCCTCCATGGAACCTGCGTCGCGGACGCTTGTGTCTGTCATGAGCGACGGCACGCTACTCGCAACTCGGCTGGCGCCCAAGGCTGGCGGCCTCCTTGGCTGGAGCGCTGAGGCTGTCGGCGGGGCGGGATCCGTCGTGCTCCTTGTCGGCGCCCGCGCCGCGGCTATGTCTGGCTCGGTGGGCCGCTGCTCGCTAGCCTTTTCACCCGACGGCCGAATCATCGCTGTCAACACCGATGACCAGGCGCTGACGATTGTTGAGCGTGTGCGTGATCAACTCATTATTGCGAGCAGCCATGACTTGGCAATCATCGGTCTCAACGCCACGTTCTCGATGACACCCGGAGTAGGGATGCCCGCCGATGCCGCGCCGTTGGTCTTTACGGGCTACAATACGGTCGATGCGGCGATCGTCGTGGGAGGCCGCACTGCTGCGTTCGTTTTCTCGCTCTCGCACGCTGCGGAGGCTGTGTATGTGCGTTCCGAGTCGATTTTTACATCTGCAGAAAACAGTACGTTCTTGTCCTCCGCTGTGCGCCGTGTCGATGCGATTTCTGCAGACGCTGCGTCCGAGTCCTTTGTCGCGTGCGGCCAAGACGTAGCATCTGCCGATGTGACACGCTGCCACGTTTTTTCTGTCGTGGGCCGTGCTCTGTCGACGGTGCGGGCATTTTCCTTCAAAGCGCCCTTTCCTGCGCGCGCGTCTAGCGCTTACATCTGTGAGCCGTCGCGTGTTAGCATCATGACTCCTGTGCTAGACGACCAATGTGTGTATGTCGCCGTCTCTAACGACGCGCAACCTGTGCTCCTGAACGCCAACGACGCGACTCAGCGCCAGCAGGCTGTGTATCGTGCACGCACCGCTGCCGCAGCGACGGAAAAACCGACACTGGTGATGGTTGTCGAGTCTGGCCCGCCGGTCGTGGACATGCGCCTCACAGGTTACCAGCACCAGCTGGTGCTGCTCTGTAGTGACGGCACAAACGCCTCTCAGATCCATATCCGCACGCGCATCGACAACGACGGCCGCGTCGGCTACAACACCGCCGCTATCAGTCGCCCGCCTGCTGTCGTCGCGCGTCCGACTCTTCTCTTTGATTCCGCAAAGACGGCTCTTTTCTATCTTGACAGCACCACCCATGCTTTGCGCTTTTTCGCGGCAAACCCCCGCATATACGATGCTGTCGCCACGGCTGCCTCTGGAGGGACTGGAATGAGCGTCACTTTCCGCTACGACTGGGAGCTTGAAGACCGGTTGAAAGTTCAGCTGCAAACTCCAAATGACTCCGCAGTTGATTGGACGGGCCCGAGCAGTGTCACGTCCCCCCAGCCGGGTGTGTTCACGCTTTCGACGCCGACCGTCTGGTCTGCAGTCGACCCAACGCGGGCCGTGCTTGCTGCGAACATCAACGTCCGTGCTCGCCCTCTCGCTGTCTGGGTGGGTATCAGCGGTACTGGCCGTGGGTGGCTGGGTGCCCATGTGCAGATGCCCGCTCCCATCGTGCCGCCTCAGAGTGTCGCGGTACTGCACGCTGTCCCTGAGTCGCGCGTGGCGGGAGAGACCGTCATGTGGCACTTCTCTTTCGGTGTCGTTCTCGACGCAGCCCCAACATCTGTGACACTTGCTCTATCGCTTTCAGGCGCCGCGGCAACCTCGGCTGGCTTTGAGGGCTCCGTCACGTTTGCTATGCTAAACCAGATGACGAACCAGCCCCTCAGTGCGGCATGTACTCCCACCGCTGGCAGCGGTGTCCGTCTCTTGTGCACTGTGAAGGTCAAATCTGGCGAGCCTCTCGCCTCAGGCACGTACCATCTATCACTCCCCTTGGTCAATGCCGGGCTTTCCAATGTGCTCGGCGCTTCAGACGCACCCGTTGTGACTGCTACGTTGACTCGCCCTGGTGCTTCGTCAGTCACGGCGTCTCTCACAGTGTTGGAGGCGTCTCCCGTGCTTCGCCCTCTGGGAGTTCTTGGCCGCGCATACTGCCCTGCTCTCGGCACCGGGCTTACAGTGAGTGACATCGGGCGTGCCCAGTTTGTTCATGAGCCGCATCGCACGTGCATCATTCTCGCCAATACTGTGATGCGCTGTGTTTTGCTCTTCGGGCTGCAAGCATTGCCGACACCCGGCGGTCGTATCGTCATGGACGCCATCAGTGGTCCCCTCGACACTGAAGGGGGCTTCTCGAACTGGGGGTCTGAAGACGGTCTCCCCATCTCTGTTGCTGTGTCGCCAAGCGCGCTTTTTGTGGCGCGCCAGCGTGCTGCCGGCGCGACGCGGCCTGTTCCGCTTGACTCTAGTTACGCTGACGCAGACGTCGATGGCGTGCCTCGCACCGCCCTCATGTGGGATCTCAAGACGGTGTACATTGCAGTGCCGAACCGCACCCCGGGGACCTCGACCGTTATCGGCCTTGCTGCGGACGCCCGTGTGCTGTTTATGCGCCGTACCACCACAGTGGCTGCGCGCAGTGTCGCCGGCATTGACACGCTGCTGCGAACATCGTATGCTGTCACCCAAGAAACTATTGAGGGTTCGGCGTTTACGCTTGCAACGGCCGAGACAGGGACTGATGTCACTTGCCTGCTCGATTGGCTCCCGCCTCTGGGTGCGCTCGCCCCAGGGAGCGGTGGCCGGGCGTCTGCTCACCCAGGTGTTCTCGTTGCGGTCTTCAAGTCTGGCTACGTGCGACTCTGCGCCCTTCCAACAGACTCGGTTGATCTCTCCGCCAGCCGGTCGGAACTTGTCTGTGACAATCCGCTGCGGCTCGCGAGCCATCCAATCGCTGCTGCCATTGTTGACGCGGGCAGCGGTCTTCTTTATGCAGTCTCTGTGGCCGGGCAAGTGATTTCTTCTCGTCTTTCGATGCGTGCAGGCGCTCTTGCCAACGTTCAGCTCACTGGCATCCGCGCTGAAACTCACATCCGCAATGATTGCGTGCCAGCGGCACTTGCTCTCCACCCTGCGCACACTGTTCTTGCAGTCGGCTGTCAGAGTGGGCTCGTTTTGACGTTTGTCGTTGCTCCGTTGACGGATACTGCCAATGCTGGCCGCCTCTTCGTGGCAGAGGACGAACTGAGCGGTGATGCGTTTGAGCAACGCGCAGTCACCCCTGTTGTCGCTGGAGATGCTGGCTTCAGTATTGCCTCGCTGAGCTACTCACTCCTTGGTACGCACTTAATCGCCACTCCGCGCTCGCTCGGCACGGCACCAGAGCTCCGTGTATGGGAGGTTCCGCTGCGGGCGCGCGCCGAGGGCGTGTCGATTCTGCCGGCCACTTCAGGCGCGAGCGGAACGTGGGTGATGACGGCCAGTGTTCCGCCGCTTTCAATTATTGACACTTTTGTGTGCATGATTGCATTTCCTTACGGGACGACGTTTGCAGCCTCGGAGAAGAACATTGCTGTATCTCTGAGCGATGGCACCGAGGTGTCTGTGGTCACGACAGACTTTGCGGACGCCTCTGCCTACTTTCGTGTCGGATCTGCTGCCCTCAACAATGCTGTTTCGTGGACTATCACCGTATCTGGCGTCATCAACGGAGCTGCCTCGATGCGCACCGATCCTGAGGCGCGCTTGACGTGCGGCAAACGCCGCGCGCAAGACTGGCCGCTATCGGAGCGTTGGTGGAGCATCACACCCCCTGTTTGGCCCGGTGTGGCGGCTCCCCAGCCTGCGCCCGAAATGTCTCTGCCCGCGCTCTGGCCCTCGGTCGGTCTAATGTTTTCGACGACCGATGCTCGGTGGTCGCACACAGTGGTTGCGTTTGAGCTCCTCGACTGTTCGAATGGCGATGCCACCACGCCCCACGCCTCTTACGCTGTCGACTCTCTCATTCAGCTTTGCCTCCGCATCGAGGCGCCCCTCGAGGAGCTGTCGCTCCACCTGGCGCTCCTCCGCGCAGACGCAGCATCGACTGACGCCGTCTACTGCTCGTTCGACAACAGCGCCGCCGAGCGCTCTTTTCAATTTGCGCCGCAGTCGCTCTTGAGTGACCCTTTCACTGTCACATGCATCGAATCGACGTCCCTCACGGGCAATGACCGGTATGTGCTCCAGGTCTCGAACAAGCGCAGCTCAGCTCCGGCCGTCACGCTGCCGCCTTTTGCTATCTCCCCGGTTGCGACCGTCACTATTCGTGTCGTACAGGGCGCCTCGACAACGAAGAACCCAGGCACTGTCCCTGCTGGTGTACCCTTTTTCATCGACATGCATTGGAGTGCGCGCCCTGGGGTGGATGTGCCTCTGAAGATTGCCGCGACACTTGAGCAGTCGTGCAGTGTCAACGGCGCTCTTCCTGGCGTCTCTGTGACTCGGACCGTACGGCCGTCTGAACTCGCTCCGTACGACTCTACCGTCATGGTCGCAGAGGTTGTCTGCCCGCGTGTCTCGTCGCTGGGCGCGGGATTCACCGTTTCGCCCGCCGCTCCGGGCGTTGTGTTTGTAACGCAAGAGTCAACGGGGCGCCCTATTGTCGGCACGCTTTTTGCACAGGGTGGCTCGACTGAGCCGTTTGTGTTTGAAACCGGCTCCGAGTACTCGTTTGCGCTGACACTGAGCCCCGCTGCGTCGCAGAGTCTCTCTCTCACTGTCGCGATCGCGCGGAACCAGGTTCGTATGGATTCGCTACCTTGCATGTTCGTACCCTCGAACCTGACAGTCCTCTACAACGTGCCTCTCCGCACGACTTCCCTACTGCGTGTTGAGTGCCTGCGCCCTGTTCCTCGGAGCGAAAACATTGCTGTTGAGATTTCCTCCAACGACGAGACTGCTTACGAAATTGTGGCCGATAACGTGCTCACGTCCTACGTGAAGGTGGAATCCCTTGTGGCTCCTTACAGTGCTGCCGCCATACCCGTTATCACTCCGTTTCGGTTCACTGTCCGCCTTGCGGCTGGTGTGACCGAGACCCGCGGCCTCCACCAGGCCACGACGATTGCCTACAGCTCTAGTTTTGGCCCGCGTGACCTGCTGGCCGACTGCGCTTTTGCTGCAGCGCGTGAAGAGCTTGTGGAGGCAAGCAGCTCCCATATTGCGTTTGCAGCCCTGCTGGCGACGGGCGCTCTCTCGCGCTCCCGCTCTGTGACGTACCCTGCTGGTTCCGAGGAACTAACTGTGTTTGCGATGTGTGACACGGCGACGCTTGGCTCGTGGGTGAAACTGCGCTACACGGTTGTAAGCGGGACGCCGCTGCGTGAAACAGTCATCAACGCTGGCGCGCTGCCTGTGGCAGTTGTGGAGAAGCTTGGTTGGCGTGAGGCTGTCTTGCCTGCCAAGAAATTTGACCATACTATCGGTGATGCTCCCTTCGCAAATCTCCCGCTGCATGTTTTGCTCGAGTATGCGACCCAAAGGCAGCTACCAACGCCTGCGCTGGCGTTTGTGCGTGTCGACAATGCAGACTGCACCGTTACCCCGAGTCTGCCGTTTGCAGGCTCGCTGGCCGAGCCAGGGTGGCTGGAAGTCTCGCTCCCGACGAGCGAAACGGCTGGGTCCTTTGAGGTGAGTCTGACGTGCGCCAAGCCGCGGTCCAACGTGACGCTCTCGGCGAAGCTACCGACGGCCTCTGGGGCGTCGTTAGCAGCGACAAGCAATTCATTCCATGTCTTTGGCGCTCTTTCCGTGGCGCTCTTTTCGAGCATCAACGATGCTCTACCGCTCGTGGACACCGCTACCGAACCGATTAATATTCCTGTTGGCGAGACAATCCGCTTCATGGTGGAGACGCGTCCCAAGACGGCAGGTGCGGAACTTTACGCGCGGTTTGCCTCGCGTAGCGGACTGTGCACGTTTGACGGGGGCGCGTCTTGCATCACTTCCATCGACGGCGCATGCATTCTCCGGGCAATCTGTGCCACGCCGGCCCAGTTTCCTCCAACCTTGATTATATCAAGCGTTCGTGATTTTGCCTTTGCAGATTTTACGACTGCGCCACTGCAGCCGCTTGGACGTCTCAACGTCGCCAATGTTGACCTGGCGAGTGTAAATAATCCGTACATGATCGCTGGGCAATACTATCGCCTGAACGTGTCGTTTATTCCTCCCCCGCAAGAGGCTCAGATGGTCACTGTTTCGCAGCTCACCACCGGCGCTGATTGCGTCTTCACCGCGACGGGTGACCTTGCCCGCCTCGAGCGGAGCGTCGTTTGGCGCCACGAGAGCACGACCAACCAGCTTGTACTCGGTGTCGTCTGCCGCCGTGCGCATGTGGCGGGTTCGATTATCCGCCTCGAGTCGAGTGCGTATCTCGCCTTTAACTACGGGCCCATCAAGACGTTGGGACAGATGACATTCGAGTACCGGGTTCCTGCCAAGATTGTCGGTGACCACGCCGACGTCACGGACCTCGTGGCCCGGGCGGCTTTGTCCCCGAGCTCTGGCGCCGGCGTTGCACCTCTTGTAAAGCCGTACTTTTTGCGCGCGCCTGCCCTTAACGCGACAATCTTCCGCCTGCGCATGCACCCGGCTGTCGTGACTATGACGCTCACGCGCCTTCAATTCGATGATCCGTCTTCGGGGTGCGTTTTTTCCGACATGGCATCAAACGGCACGCTGAGTGTGATTGGCTCCACGACTCAACTCATCTCTGTACTCGGAGAAACCGTCAAGGAATTTTACGCGTCGTGTGCCATTCCCCGGGCCGCTCCGATTGGCATCGTTGCTCAGGTCGTGTCTGGCCATCCCTACGTCCCTGCCATCACGCTTCCACTACCGGTGCGCGGCACCGTGTACATGACGACAGACACCATTGCGGCGACCACGACGATTCCGCCACTCTCTGGCATCGCCGTGTCGACCCGCCCGTGGGCGTTTGAGATTCAGCTGCAGCCTGTGCCAGTGGAGACGGTCGAGCTGACCTTTGCTGTTGTCCTAGACTCGAACCGCTCAGCCACGATTTCCTCTTGCGCCTTCTTTCCCGTGTCGGAGTACCGCGTAAACATGAACTTGACGACGTCGAACAAGTTGTTGTACAACCCCACGATGCTATCCCTGCCTGTCGTGGTTCGCTGCGAGAGTATGACGCAAAACGATGTCGTCTTGACAATCCAGAACGATCGTGACAAGCTGTACGACGACTTCTCGTCTGCGCCGCTCCGTGTCCGAGGCGGGCTGTGGACCGAGGATGCTGTGCTACCTCGCTACACAGAGTACCCTGGCGCAGCGTCAATCTACGCCCGGGTCGCTGTTCGCCTGCGCCACGCTGTGCGCATCCGCGTGTCACCGGTTCTCAGTACTCAATCGAGCGTTGATGTGACCAGCTCCCACGCCGAGTGCACGTTCGCGTCAACGGGCGCTGACCTCGCGTCTTTTGTGCCGACCCTGACGGTGCCGATTGCAGCCAATGCGGACAGTGTCTCGATTGAGATGTACTGCAGCGCTCTACTTACAGATGTGACAGTGACTGCAAAGCCCACCAACGCCGGCAGCTACTTGGGTGAGCACACGACGGGCAAGTTCAACGTCCGTAATCGTTACAAGCTCACTGGCGTTCCTGTTTCTCTCCATGTTCAAGAGGCAGTGGCCATCAATGTCGAATTTCTGCCCACTGACGCGGTCGCCGGCCCTGGTCAGACAACAATGGCGCTTCTCTCGACCGACTCGTCCTACGCCAACTGTTCTGTGGCCCGTCGCTCCAGCGCTACCCCGCCTGCGGAATATGCATGGACAGCCATGGCCTCTGGCGTTGGTCTTCGAGTGGCAGTCACCGCTGCCACGTCGGCGTCTCTGTGGCTGCGCTGCATGCGCCACACCATCGACAGCGCCGGGACTCGTGCCGACGGGGCCGTCGATCCAAGGCTCCGCGTCACGTACATCTCTGGCACAGTGTTTCTGTCCTACGAGCACCCGACGGCTATTTCCGTTGTCTATGCCGACTGCCACGAGCGCCCAGCGCTGCCTCACGGTGTGGTCCGCTACGAGGACAATGGCTACGGCAACACGGCGTACTTGGCCGTGGCCACGAGCTCGTGTGGGACTGGCTACAACTTGACGACCGCCAACGGCGCTGCGCGCGCGTGCCCTGCAGAAACGGCGTTCCCGCAGTGTGTTCACTCAGTCACGTGCGGATCGGCTGGCTGGTCGAGCCCGGCTCCTGCGTGCACGCTGCTGAACTGCCGCGCGCCCCCCGTTGCCGATCCTGCTTCTGGCACTGGGCCCATCGCCGAGGCCGCCGGTGTCGACGGCGCTGCGACGACGTTTAATGCTATCTTTAGCTACGATTGCCGCGACGGCTTTGAGCTGGCCGCAGCCAGCGCGACGATCCGCTGCACAGAAAATGGCGTGTGGTCAAGCCCGACAGCGCCCGCGTGCAAACCCATCTCCTGCGCTGTGCTCCAGGCAGGCATCAACACGGGCGAGGCCGTCTACTCGGCGGAGCCGTACGGCGAGCGTCGCTTTAACTCAGTGGCGTCGTTTGAGTGTGTTGAGGGCCACGCGCTTGCCCAGGGTGAGTTGCGCCGGACATGCCAGAGTGACGGAACGTGGTCCGGAGCTGCGCCTGTGTGCCGCTCGAACTCATGTTTAAATCTTGTCCCCGACGGCCGTACTGTGCGCAACATCCGCTTCACGCGCTCTGGCGTCGTCGCACAGCCTTCGCCCGCGACGCAGACGTACCTTGTCGACACTATCGCCGAGTACATGTGCGCAGAGGGCCATGTGTGGGCGGATCCGACGCTGGGAACAACGCGCAAATGCGTCCTCGGTGAAGGCTGGATCCCGGCCGCGCCGCCGCGCTGCGTTCCGCGCGAGTGTCCAGAGCTCCAGCCGATCTTTTACGGGTCGTTTGTGCAGACGCCTTTGGAGCTCACAAACAAGTACGGCGCCACAGCAAGCTACTCGTGTGAGTATGGCGCAAACTTGACACCCCGCGAGGCCAATATCACGTGCACGGCCGCCGGAACGTGGTCTGCTGCACCGCGCACGTGCCAGGCTCACTATTGCGGAGCGCCCGTCTCTATTCCGTCGGGACAGTTTTTGAACTATACCAACGGCGAGCACGGCGCGTTTCACAACCTCTCTGTCGTTGAATATCGCTGTGACATGGGCTTCAATTTGGCCTATGACGGCATGAGCGGCACGCCCGCGCTTGCGACCGTCGTCACTGGCTCGGGTGCGTCGATCGAGGTCGGCCGCCGCGAGTGTACGCCGCACGGTTGGATTCCTGTGTCGCTGCCAACATGCAGCGTGAACCGGTGTCCCCTGCTTGCGCTCCCGCGCGACGCCCGCGAGATTATCTACTCTGACCTTGACGCCCTCGGTGCGGGTCCAGCGTACAGCTCGCGAGCGACCTACGTCTGCCTTCCAGGCTACGAGACTCGCTCTGCCGACGCAGACATCAAAGTCCCGTCGACTCGCAACTGCGGAACGAGGGCTCAAGGATGGTTGCCGGATGTTGCTCCGGAATGCCGCCCTGTTGACTGCGGCCCTCCTTCAGGCACGACGGCCCACGGCTTGCCTCCGACCTTTGACTGGAACCCTGCGCTGACGGTGGGTCCCACGCGTTTCAAGGCGATAGTCACGCACCGTTGCGAGCCTGGTTTTATGTTTTCAGGCGGCGCCGCAGTCTTTTACCGGACCTGCGGGCCAGAGGCACAGTGGGAGCCGGCAGCGCCAACGTGCGTTGACATTAACGAATGTGACGCGACTCTCAACGGCGGTAAGCACTTTGTCAACTGCACCGCGCTCCATGGCGCCAAGTCTCGCTGTATCAATACTGTCGGAAGCTTTGTCTGCGTGCCGCTCGTGACCCTGGAACCCTTCTTGCCGTCTGTTGCCCCCGGCGTCGCTGCGTCTCACGTGATCTTCAAGGAGGCGACGCGCGAGCTTATCCCGTCATCCACCGCGGGCGGCCAGCGCATCCAGTTTGCTGTCCGGAGCGGTGCCGGCGTGGTCGCGCCGTATTTTACGCGTGTGCGCTACCTCAACCCTGACAAGGCGCTTTACGAAGACGCGTCGTTGCTGACGTACGAATGCCGCAGTCTGAGCGTCAACCGTGGCTCTAATGCCGCTCGCGCCTCTCTTGGATTTGACTTTTTTGTTGTCGAGTGCACCCTCGACGCGGGCCAGGGCGCGGATCTGTATCTCAGCGTGCAATATTGCACGGCGGGAGTCGGCGGCATCGGGGCGCCCGATTGCACGCGCTGGAACTGGGAGTGGACGGGAACGCAGGCAACTACAGATCTCGCGCAGGTGGGCGACAATTCCGGCGTCCGCGTGAGCTACCCTATGCACGCCTTTGTGCCGTCAACTCTGCATGCCATCACGGCCGCTGGTCTGACCCAGATGACCAACGACTATGTCAGCAACTCGCCGCTCGGCGAAGACCTCGCGATGCGTGTCGACAATCTTTTTTTCAACCGCACGGCACTCGTTGAGGTGACATACGGATTTGGTCCTCCTAAAGACAACTACCCGCACATTTGCGTGTTTGACCGTGAGCTCGCTGGTGCGTCTGGCAACGGCTTTGACACTGTCGTGTGCCACTCTGAAGACAATGTCAACAAGCTTGGTCTCCACTTTCGTCTGTGTGTGGCACGCCGCTGCGCCTATTCGACCGACCAGTACTCGTATCCGCAGGTGCCGACGGTTGACAGCGTCTATGGCTGCGCGTCCAATAACTACCTCACGGGCAGCACCAGTGAATGCCCGACGACGGGAGGCAACATCCGTCTGTCGGTAACCGGAACTGGTTTTCTCGAGCCGCTCACCGTTCTCGTCAGCGGCCGCCAGTGCGGCTCGCTTGAGCGCGCAAACTCGACGTACTTTACGTGCACGCTTCCCGCCAATGCCGGCGTTGCTCTTTCAATCACCGTCAAGGCCGGCTCTCAGCGTGTTGAGGCGCGCGATAAGCTGAGCTATGCTGCCCCCACTATCGTCGCCATTGCTGGGTGCGAGGCTGTCTCCTCAACGTCGATCCGCGAGTGCAGCCGGTACGGTGGCAATCGCATCCAGCTCGAGGGCCGCAATTTCGGCGCGTCGGGTGCGACGATCCAGATTGGTGGCACGGCGTGCATGAACGTGACGCACGACGCTTTCACTCCTCATGGGCGGCTTCTTTGCACCACTCCTGAAGGCACAACGAGTGACCGTCCTGTGACGCTTCTTCAGCGGTACGGTGTCGTGTCGCAACAGTCGATTCTTCTCTCTTATGTGCAGTGCCCACCGGGCATGCGCTCGAATGATGTGACGTGCTTGCCGTGCTCTCGCGGTGAGTTTAACGATATTTGGTCTCAGACCCAGTGCCGCCCTTGCTCACCTGGCTTGTTCAGCGGCTATGAGGGCGCCACGCAGTGCCAAGCCTGCCCGGAAGGTACATTTTCCTCTCAAGGCTCGTCTGAGTGCCAGAAGTGCCCGCGTGGTACCTTTTCACAGGGGCGTGCTGGCGACTGCACCCAGTGTCCGCCCGGTACGTTTGCAGAGAATGAAGGTAGCGGTATGTGCAAAGCATGTCCTCTTGGCGCGGAAAGCACCGAGGACTTTACGTACTGTCGCTGTAAGATTGGTTCGTACAGCGATGCCAGTGGTGTGTGTGTCGAGTGTATGCCCGGTGGTGACTGCTCTGCGGCTGGTACCAGCATTTTCAACATCAAATCTCTTCCTTCGTACACGCCTTCTGTGATTCGGACCGAGCTCGAAAAGGTCGGCCGGGTTCGTGCCGCGCTCCCGGCAGCCAAGTCCGACGACGAGGCCCGGCGGGCGGCCCGAGCCGCGCTGACAAAGTATCTCTACGACGGAAGTATGGTGATGCGACCGCTCCCACGCGCACGCATCGAAATCGCGAGTATTGTGTTTATGGATGTTTTCCCTGGCGATAACGTATCTACCACGCCTACACTTGCTGCAGCTCGCCGGGAGTGGTTTGCGACCGCGGCTGTCGCCTCTTTGAACTTGCATGCCGTTGTTGACCTTGACATCTATCCATCCACTTCATACGACGACACGGAGCCTGTTGCGTCGCTCGAAGAGCGGGTCCGCGAGGTGCTCCGGCTCTCACTCGAGCGTCAGCTCATTGGCAGCCCTGGAAACACCACGAACGGGAGTCGCGTTGCGCTGCTCAAAGCAGATCGCTCACCGATTTACTCGTTCGAGCTCTGCATTAACAGCGCGTGTGCGGGCCAGAACCAGTGCTACGAAGGCCACACTGGCAATATGTGCACAATTTGTGAGCCTGGATACGGTAAGACGTCACCGTTTGTGTGCGCAAAGTGCAACCCGCCCGCGCTGCGCACTTTCGTTCTCATCGCGTCTATCATTGCCGCCATTGTTGTGTGCTCTATTCTCGTGTGGAAGCAGATTGTTGACGGTAAGCAGTCGATGAATGAGCTTCCGGCGCCCGCAGTGCCGCTCCTTTTCAAGATTGCCGCCTCGGGTCTCCAAGTCATGGCAATTGCGGCCCGCTACGATCTCCGCTGGCCTGGCTTCCTTGGCGATGTCTTTAACGGCGCTGAAACGGCCGGTGGCGTTGGCACAGCGTTCCTTTCTCTCGACTGCTTTGTAAGCGACACCCCCGTGATCCGGCCATTTTGGGTCACGACAATTTGCATCACATTTCTTCCTCTTGTTGGCATTCTACTTCCTGCATTCGTCTTCTACCCGCTATACTTGCGCAAGCGCAGAATTTATCGCGCCGCCCTTGTCGCCGAGGTCGTCGAAGAGCGTGCCCTCACTGCCGAGGTTATCCGCGAGCTCAAAACGTACGAAAAGGCTCAGCGGGCAGTCGCATTGCGCCTGATCAAGGAGACTGCAAAGGCCGCTCAAGACGGCCTGGTTTGGGAAGGTGTCGACGACACAGTTGGCATTGCTCCGCCGGCGGCCGCAGACACACTCTCGTCAACACCAGCCCCTGAAACTGCCGCTCCGCCAGCTTCAGCTGCTCCGGCTGCAGGCAATGTAGCGAGCGCTGGCGCACTCCGTCGGAAGCGCGTGGTTGCTTACAAGCGCCGTCAGCAGCCGCTGGCTCCTCCCGTGCCTCCTCCGCAGCTCGGCGAAGACACAGCTGGCTCAAGTGCTGACAGTAGTAGCCCTGCTATGACGCCGTTGACGCAACCAGCTGTTCCACTTGTCCGGCGGCTTTCTTCCCATGTGTTTACCTCTCTGCGTGCAGAATCTTCTGGCGATGCTGAGGGACACCGCGGATTGCCAGAGCTTCCCCGGCAGCTGTCGAAGCGTACTTCCATCAACTCCCGCGGCCTGGGCTCACCCGTGCTCTCGGCTGCAGGCGCCTCGCCTTTCATGACCGCTGTAGACGTCAACGGCTCGCCAGTAGTGCGCAATTGGAAGCGCGGATCTTTGAACTTGGCCAACTTTGCGCTCGATCTCGACCCCGTGTCGCGCGTGCGGTCCATGAGCGTTGCTGGCAGTGCTTCAATTGCAGGTCCAGACTCGCGCCGTGCCAGTGGTGTTTTTTCGCACGGCGATGAAGACGTTTGGCGCAGTGAGCGCGGTGGTGCGGCGCTGGGTCCCGGCGGCGGTGCTCAAGACAGCGGTAGCAGGAGCATCAGCGGTGCTGCGGCGGCGTATCCTACACTTTCCCGTGTTTTTAGCGCTGCATCTCCTCATGTCGTTGCATTTGAGACATCCACGGCTGATGTGTACGCCGACGAGCAGCGCGCTGAGCTCGAGCGGGCCTTGTCTCTGCCAGCGTCCGCCGACCCGGCAGTCTGCGCCTCCCGTCCTGGTGTGTCACCTCTGATTGTAAATGCGTCTGTTGACTCGGCCGACCAGACGTTGTCGCTGACTCCGACTGCGACGACGGATATCTCCAACACCACGACAGAAGACAGCACAACACGCTCCACCTCTGTGTCGCGGACTAGCACCAGCGCCGAGCAAAGCGGTGAACAGCTCAATACGGATGACAATGGTGTAGCGATTGACCTGCGTGATTTTGAGTCCAACAGTCGCTCCTCGGGCCGCAACTCGCTGATTGCCGATGACTATCTTCATGCGCTGCGTGACCACTGTGCCGACGGAGTCTTCTCAGAGGCTTGGCTCGCCGCCCACGAGTTTGGTGGCAAACGGGATGCAGACGGTGCCCGCAAGGCCGGTGTAAACGACAGCATGACGCGCGACGCGTGGAAGACTCTCGTCGCAGAGTACGCGCTCCCTGGCGGCGGTTTTGACGATGCGCGTATCAAGCGCGATGCGGCAGGGCGCCTCGCGCACGCACGCACGCCGTATGAGATTGCCATCATTGTTCAGTCGGCAGATGACATGGAGAATGTGTCTCTGGCTCTTCTAGAAACTGACGATGTAATGTATGACGCCGAGGTGCTTCGCGAGCGCGTTGTACGCCGTGAGCGCACGGTCCAGCGCGCGCGCGCGCAGCGGCAGCTTGACTGGTACAAAGACACGTACGGAAGCAGCACCGGCAAGGCGATGTTTGAGGCCGCGCAAAAACAGCGCCTCCAAGCCTCCAAACCTCGTGTCACACAGAGTGAAATGAACAAGCGCGTTTACGCGGCAGAGCATGCCCTCAAGCACGCCGCTGCAGAGTTCATTGGCTACGTCATTACATCGATCAACGTCATCATGTTTATGATTCACCCCAACATCACCAAGCAGTTTTTCATGGTTCTCTCGTGCAAATCCATCGGCGGTGTCGCTGACCCGGGCGCCAGCTTCATGTTGGGTGACCTCTCAGAGCCGTGTCACTCGGACGAGCACATCCTGTTTATTCTGCTTCTCGGCATCCCAATGTTCCTGTTCTGGGTTGTTGGCATCCCGTTTTTCGCGTGGATTATTCTATATCGCAACCGCTCGTTGATCCAGGCCCCGGTCGCTGGCACATCTGCCGTCACGCGGGCCCGGAAAAAGATTTTTGAATCTCAGATGGCGTTCTTGTACCGCGGCTACAAGCCGACGCGGTACTACTGGTTCTTGGTCGAAATGGCCCGCAAGGTAGCGCTTGTGGCAATCTCTGTCTTTTTTCCTGGCGCTCTGTACACACAGCTCTTGCTCGCCTCTATGCTGATGTTTGTCTCCATTCTGGCCCAGATCTTTGCGCAGCCGTTTGAGAACCGGATCCCCGGTGCGGTTGAGTTTCTCTCGCTCGGAACATCATTCATGATCTTCTTCCTGGCCAACTTCCTCTTTGTCGACACGATGAATGACGACGCCAAGGTCGTCGCCACGGTTCTGATTTGCATTCTTGTCATCTTCTTCTTTGCCGTCGTCGTTGCGGCTCTGATTGTGCTGATGCGCGAGGAGGCGAGCCTGGGTCCGCTGCGCCAGCTTCTCCGCGAAGCCTACGTGCTCGGCCACGACGTGACCCAGGTTGTGCGCAAGTGGCGGATCGACCAAATGCGCCTCCCCGGCGGCAAGCTGGCCACTGCTGCCTTAAGGGCGGGCGGCGGCGAGATTGCCGCAGGCGCTCGCCGTGCTCGCGTCGCAGATGATCACGACACCCGCGCAAGCACACGCCGCGGCCACGATGAGGTTCTCACCCTTGCCAAGCCAGTCGTCACCAAGTGGGAAGGGACCGTCGCTGCTGTCCAAGACGACGTTCACGCTAAGAGCGACGTCCTCCGCGTCGTTGGCGAATCCACCACGCCCGGTATGGTTGCGCAAGACTCCGCTGCAGCCAAGCCGCATGATGTCGCGACCGTCAACCTCGACGACGGCGACGATGACGACACTGACACCCAAGCAGCTCATTATCGATACGTGCACTAAAACGCTCGTGGTGCGGAATGGCGCCCGTCCGGCTTCACGACTCTGATGTCAAGGTCCTGTGAGAACTTGAAACTCTTGATTGTGTTGTTTTTTTGTCTGCCCCCAATGCGTGCGCATGGGAGCTTTTTTTGCGTGTCGCAACGGCCTTCTTCGGAAAAGTACTTTGAGTACTCCCGAGCGCCACAGACGCTATGTCCCAACATTACATTTCATTTGCGTTACTTTCTGTTTTTATTGAAACAATACACTTGCTTAACTCGTGCG
>Ga0256899_1000183_pt1 | contig 24698 bp, 20 predicted proteins | sample MC6MC0687MT_FD_190202 | JGI IMG/M metagenome (GOLD analysis project Ga0256899, IMG submission 190202) | Metatranscriptome of enriched soil aggregate microbial communities from Iowa State University, Ames, United States - MC6-MC0687-MT... | ecosystem: Environmental > Terrestrial > Soil >...
CATGCGTCACCGGCGATGTGATTGCTCTTTCGCCACCATTGATCGTGGAAAAAGAACAGATCGACACCATCGTTTCCGTTATCGGAGATGCATTGAAACGCGCAGCCTGATCACCACCCAGTCAAGCTGCAACTTGGCCGCCGCTTTCCCCTGCGGCGGCTTTTTTCTTAAGCATTTCCAGCAAAAGTACGTAGCGGCTTTGCGTAAAATAATGCGTAAAAACAAACAGATAGAGAAGTTTTGGCACTATGCAGAACCAGAACTTCTCTATGAATCACATTCTGCGGAAAGTGGTCCAAGGGATTCTGCGCATTATCATTCTAGCGGCCACTATGCGCGAAGCCACCAAAAGCGTAATAACGTTACATTACATCGCTAAATTCAGCTCTGCGACGGCGTAAATTTTGCCACAAGCGCATGACTATCGCCCGGATAAGTGAAGCGTACATGCGTCACAGGCTGATCGGCATTCCACGTCTGGCGCTCAACGACAAGACAAGGCGAACCGGCAGGCACGCCAAGCGTCGCAGCGTTTTCCTCGGTTGAGACAACCGCGCGGATGGAATGCTGCGCATTGCTCCACGGCACGCAGGAAACAAGCCAAGGGCCGGGTGATTGCTCTGCAAAATCGGTTTCTGCCGCGCTCGGCACAGCATCAAGGCTGATAATGCGTTCTTCCAGCGCAAAGACCCGCTTCCCTGCATAATGACGGCAGACAAGTTCGACCAACGGCGTGTGTCGCGGCATGTCGATATGACGCGCATCGGCAGGGCCGCTCAACCGCTCATTTCGTTTCAGCAGCTCAAAACGATAAGGTTGCCCAAGCGCTGCAACCTCATCGCGAATATCATGGATTTCGAGAATCGCGGCTTGCGACTGCGGGAAGGAAACAAAGCTGCCCGAACGGCGCTTTCGCTCAATCAGACCAGCTTTTGCAAGCTGCGTCAGCGCCTTATTCACGGTCATGCGCGAGCAATTATAATACTCGGTAAGCTCGTGCTCAAACGGGATGCGATGACCGGGCTGCCACTCGCCAGAAATAATGCGCGTTTCAATATCATCCAGAATACGCTGATGCAGCGATAATGTCGGCTCGTCTTTTCCGGATGGATTGTCCTGCACGTCCCGCTCGCCCCATTTATTAGTTCAGCAATTCGCCGATTGCTTTCTGGAAAGCACGCTCTGCCGCATCGCGCAAGCGGTGATGTCCGCCCTCCACCTGTTTCACGCCGCGCACCCACACATCAGAGGCACGCGCACGACCGGCAAAAATCCAGCCATCGAGAACCGCATCCCCTTTTGCATGGGGCAGACGCTCAACATCAAGCGATACAAAATCTGCCGAAGCACCCTGTCTCAAACCATCGCCTTCGCGACCCATAGCAATATTGCCGCCCGCCAATGCACCATCAAACAAGGCTCGTCCGGTCGAGCCTTCGTTTTTCGCCAGCACATTGCGCGCTCGATGCAGCAAACGCTGCGAATATTCATATTGCCGCAACTCATCGCCGATGCCGATCAGCACATTGGAATCGGACCCAACGCCGAAACGGCCACCATTGGCATCAAACACGGTGGCATTGAACGTGCCATCGCCAAGATTGGCTTCCGTAACCGGACATAGACCGGCAATCGCACCAGCCTGAGCCATGCGCACAGTTTCCGTGTCACTCATGTGCGTTGCGTGGATAAGGCACCAGCGCGACGACAATTCCTGATGGTCAAGCAGCCATTCAACAGGTCGCTGCCCGGACCACGCAATGCAGTCCTCCACTTCCTTGATCTGCTCGGCAATGTGAATATGCACCGGCGCGTCGGGCAACAGCTTTGCTGCAAATGTCAGCTCATCCGGGGTGACAGCACGCAGACTGTGCGGCGCCACGCCAAGCACAGCACCATCGAAGCCAAAAAGAGCCCTCTCGCAGCCCTCGATCAAGCGCGCAAAACTCTGCTGATCGTTAATGAAACGGCGCTGGCCCTTATTGGGATCGGCACCGCCAAAACTCGAATGCGCATAAAGCACCGGCAACAAGGTCAGACCGATGCCAGCCGTTTGCGCTGCCGAGACAATGCGATCCGCCATTTCCGAGATATTGCTGTAAGGCGTGCCGTCGCGATCATGATGCAGATAATGAAACTCACCAACGCGGGTAAACCCGGCTTCCAGCATATCGACATAAAGCCGCAATGCGACTGCTTCCGCCTGTTCCGGCGTCATGGTCAGCGCGAACTTATACATGATCTCGCGCCAGCTCCAGAAACTGTCAGCCGATGGGCCGCGCCGTTCAGCAAGGCCAGCCATGCCATATTGAAACGCGTGGCTGTGGAGGTTTGGCATCCCCGCTACGATCACCTTATAGCGCTCGTCTCCCGTTTTGGCTTCAACGCCAATCTCCACAGAAGCAATTTTTCCCTGAGCTAAACCAAGCCGCACATCCTCTGCCCAGCCCGTCTGCAAAAGCGCCTGACCAGCATGGATAAATTGCGTTGTTGGGACTGCGGCTGACATTCGATGAAGCTCCTCATTCCGCTCAATTTGCGCACCCGTTTTTCAACAGATCGCAATTGGATGCATTTTTCTCTTGGCGGTTCCATTAATATGTATATACATTATTGAAAACCAGGGGAAGCGAGAAAACGCTCATGACACAGAAATCGAACTTCGTTTTAACGCAGGCACGCATCGCCACTCTATCGGAAAAGGCAGATGGACTTGGGTTGATCGAAGCTGCAGCAATTGCCGTCAAAGATGGCAAAATCGCTTATGTCGGCGCTGAAATTGATCTTCCTGCTGAATATGCCTCGCTTGAGAAGATTGACTGCGAAAACCGCCTGATCACGCCCGGTCTGATCGACTGTCACACGCATCTGATCCACGCAGGCAATCGCGCGCATGAATTTGAGCTGCGCCTGAATGGTGCCACTTACGAAGAAGTTGCGCGCGCGGGCGGCGGCATTGTTTCCTCTGTTAAAAACCTGCGCGCGGCCAGCGAAGATGATCTGGTCCGTGAAACCCTGCCCCGCCTTGATGCGCTGATTGCTGAAGGCGTGACGACGGTTGAAGTCAAATCGGGTTATGGTCTCGATACGGAAAGCGAAGCAAAGTCATTGCGTGCGGCTCGGCGTCTTGGGCATGAACGCGACGTTGCTATTCGTACCACATTTCTGGGCGCTCATGCTTTGCCGCCGGAAATGAATGGCGATAAAACGGCTTTCATCGACAAGATCGTCAACGAAATGCTGCCAGCTATTGCGAGCGAAAATCTCGCCGATGCAGTGGACGGGTTCTGTGAAGGCATTGCCTTTTTGCCTGACGAAATCGCCCGCGTTTTCGATGCAGCCAAGGCGCATAATCTGCCGGTCAAGCTCCACGCAGACCAGCTTTCCAATCTGCATGGCGCAGCTCTTGCTGCTTCATATTATGCACTTTCCGCCGACCATCTTGAATATACCGACGCAGAAGGTGCGGCAGCTATAGCGAAAGCCGGAACCGTCGCAGTTCTGCTTCCCGGCGCTTATTATTTCATCCGTGAAACGCAAAAGCCGCCGGTCGATCTTTTCCGTGCGGCTGGCACAAAGATGGCGCTGGCAACCGACAACAATCCCGGCACTTCGCCGCTCACCTCGCTTCTGCTCACCATGAACATGGGCGCAACCCTGTTCCGCATGACAGTCGATGAATGCATTGCAGGCGTCACCCGCGAAGCAGCACGTGCTCTTGGTGTGCTCGACAAGACCGGCACGCTGGAGGTCGGCAAGGACGCGGATCTCGCCATCTGGAGTGTCGAGCGTCCGGCAGAGCTTGTTTACCGCATTGGCTTCAACCCGCTCTGGAAGCGGGTTTTCAAAGGCCGCTATCAGTAATTTTCAATGGAGTTTTCCATGCCCCTCGTTCTTCATCCCGGCAACGTTTCACTTGGCGTACTTGAACAAATCTATCGCGGCAATCTCGCCGCCCGCATTGATCCGTCTTTTCATAAGGGCGTTGAAAAGGCTGCGGCACGCATCGCCGAAATCGCAGCTGGCGATGCACCGGTTTATGGCATCAATACCGGCTTTGGTAAGCTCGCCTCGATCCGTATTGCTCCCGAAGACGTGGCAACGCTTCAGCGCAATTTGATCCTGTCGCATTGCTGTGGCGTGGGTGAACCGCTGAGCGAAGATATCGTGCGCCTCATCATGGCGCTGAAGCTCATTTCGCTTGGCCGTGGTGCATCAGGCGTGCGGCTCGAACTCATCACCCTCATCGAAGCCATGCTTGAAAAAGGCGTGATCCCGATGATCCCGGCCAAGGGTTCGGTTGGCGCTTCTGGTGATCTCGCACCGCTCGCTCATATGGCAGCAGCCATGATCGGCGAAGGTGAAGCCTTCTATCAGGGCGAACGCCTGCCATCTGCTGAAGCACTGAAGAAAGCGGGCCTGAAGCCCGTCGTTCTAGCTGCGAAGGAAGGTCTCGCCCTCATCAACGGCACACAGACCTCGACTGCACTGGCATTGGCCGGCCTGTTCCGCGCGCATCGCGCATTGCAGGCAGCCCTCATCACTGGCGCACTTTCGACCGATGCGGCGATGGGGTCAACTGCACCATTCCATCCCGATATTCACACATTGCGTGGACATCAGGGCCAGATCGATACAGCCGCAGCGCTGCGCAATCTGTTGTCTGGTTCGGTCATTCGCGAGAGCCACCTTGAAGGCGACCAGCGCGTGCAGGACCCTTATTGCATCCGCTGTCAGCCACAGGTTGATGGTGCCTGTCTCGACATTCTGCGCCAAGCTGCACGCACACTTGAAATCGAAGCCAATGCCGTCACCGATAACCCACTCGTCCTCTCCGATGACAGCGTGGTTTCAGGCGGCAACTTCCACGCCGAACCAGTTGCCTTTGCCGCAGACCAGATCGCACTTGCCGTCTGCGAAATCGGTGCAATTGCCCAGCGCCGCATTGCACTTCTGGTCGATCCTGCGCTTTCCTTCGGCCTCCCAGCCTTCCTTGCAAAAAAGCCCGGTCTCAATTCGGGTCTTATGATTGCGGAAGTCACTTCGGCCGCGCTGATGAGCGAAAACAAGCAGATGGCGCATCCGGCATCGGTTGATTCCACACCAACTTCCGCCAATCAGGAAGACCATGTTTCCATGGCCTGCCATGGCGCACGCCGCCTGTTGCAGATGACTGAAAACCTCAACGCTATTATCGGCATTGAAGCATTGACAGGCGCACTCGGCGTTGAATTGCGCGGCCCGCTCGAAACCAGCCCTGAGCTGAAACGCGCCGTCGCTGTTCTGCGCGCGAATGTGCCAACGCTGGAAGTTGATCGCTACATGGCAAACGATCTCGCTAGCGCAAGCGCCATCATCGCCGACGGCTCGTTCACCGCCAGCATCAGCGCAAATATTCTGCCATCTCTGGAGGCCTGATATGAGCGTCTTTGAAGTCAGGCAGGGCACGTCGCCCGTCATTCTCGGCCTTCCCCACACCGGAACAGACGTGCCGGAAGACATCTGGGCACGGCTCAACGATAATGGCCGCATTCTTGCCGACACCGACTGGCATATCCACCAGCTCTATGACGGGCTTCTGGACAATGTCACGACCGTCCGCGCGACCTTTCATCGCTATTGCATCGATGCCAATCGCGATCCGGCAGGAGCCAGCCTCTATCCGGGCCAGAACACCACGACGCTGATCCCGGAAACCGATTTCGACGGTATTGCCATCTGGAAAGACGGCGAAGCACCGAAAGAAGCCGATATTGCCGATCGCATCACCCGCTTCCACAAGCCCTATCACGATGCGCTTGCGGCAGAAATCGAGCGCGTGAAGGCGATCCACGGTGTGGCGATCCTTTATGATTGCCACTCGATCCGCTCGCATATCCCGTTCCTGTTTGAAGGCAAGCTGCCGGATTTCAACATCGGCACAGACCTCGGCAAAACCTGCGCACCGGAAATCGAAGCCGCAGCTGTGGAAGTGACCCAAAATGCCACCGGCTACACATCCATCCTTAATGGCCGTTTCAAGGGCGGCTGGACGACGCGCCACTATGGCAAGCCCGAAACCGGCGTCCACGCCATCCAGATGGAACTAGCGCAATCCACGCATCTGGCGAACGAGACCGTGCCTTTCGCATACGACGAAGCCAAGGCCGAGCCACTCCGCGCCCATCTCAAAAACCTATTGCAGCGTCTCGAACAGATCGCTGCCAAGATCTAAGTCCGAAAAGGGGAAATCATGTCCAACCCACGTCATAATGAACGCGACGTTCGCGCTCCACGCGGCACCGAACTCAACGCCAAGAGCTGGCTTACCGAAGCCCCCCTGCGCATGTTGATGAACAACCTCGACCCGGACGTTGCCGAGCGCCCGCATGAGCTGGTGGTCTATGGCGGCATTGGTCGCGCAGCCCGTACATGGGACGATTTCGACCGTATCGTTGCAACGCTGAAGACACTCAACGACGACGAAACCCTGCTGGTGCAGTCGGGCAAGCCGGTCGGTGTGTTCCGCACTCACAAGGATGCACCGCGCGTTCTGATCGCCAATTCCAACCTCGTGCCACATTGGGCAACCTGGGATCATTTCAACGAACTGGATAAGAAGGGCTTGGCCATGTATGGCCAGATGACCGCCGGTTCGTGGATTTATATCGGCGCGCAGGGCATTGTTCAGGGCACCTATGAAACCTTCGTGGAAGCTGGTCGCCAGCATTATGATGGCAATCTCAAGGGCAAATGGATTTTGACCGGTGGCTTAGGCGGCATGGGCGGCGCTCAACCGCTTGCAGCCGTCATGGCTGGTGCTTGTTGCCTCGCGGTCGAGTGCGACGAAACCCGCGCCGATTTCCGCCTGCGCACCCGCTATGTTGATGAAAAGACCCATAGCCTCGATGAAGCCCTCGCCAAGATCGACGAATGGACCAAGGTAGGTGAAGCCAAATCCATTGCACTCATCGGCAATGCCGCTGATGTTTTCCCGGAACTCGTCAAGCGCGGCGTGCGCCCTGACATCGTGACCGATCAGACCTCAGCACATGATCCGGTGCATGGCTATCTGCCAATCGGCTGGAGCGTTGCTGAATGGCGCGCCAAACAGGAGAGCGATCCGAAAGGCGTTGCAAAAGCCGCCCGTGCTTCGATGAAGGTGCAGGTTCAGGCCATGCTCGACTTCTGGAATGCTGGCATTCCAACGGTCGATTACGGCAACAACATCCGCCAGATGGCGCTTGAAGAAGGTCTGGAAGACGCCTTTGCTTTCCCGGGCTTCGTGCCTGCCTATATCCGCCCGCTGTTCTGCCACGGCATTGGGCCTTTCCGCTGGGCAGCCCTTTCCGGCGATCCGGAAGATATTGCAAAGACCGATGCCAAGGTGAAAGAACTGCTGCCAGACAACAAGCACCTGCACAACTGGCTCGACATGGCGAAGGAACGCATCGCGTTTCAGGGTCTGCCAGCACGCATCTGCTGGGTTGGTCTCGGTGATCGTCACCGCCTCGGCCTCGCTTTCAACGAAATGGTCCGCAATGGCGAACTGAAAGCACCAATTGTCATTGGCCGCGATCACCTCGATTCAGGCTCGGTTGCTTCGCCAAACCGGGAAACCGAATCCATGAAGGACGGCTCGGATGCAGTGTCCGACTGGCCGCTGCTCAATGCGCTGCTCAACACCGCATCGGGCGCAACATGGGTATCGCTCCATCATGGTGGTGGCGTCGGCATGGGCTTCTCCCAGCATTCGGGCATGGTCATCTGCTGTGATGGCACGGAAGATGCCGACCAGCGCATCGGTCGTGTGCTTTGGAATGATCCGGCCACCGGCGTCATGCGCCATGCCGATGCGGGCTATGAAGAAGCGCTCGATTGGGCGAAGCAGCAGGGTCTGCGTCTGCCGGCCATCCTGGGTAATTAATCCATGCACATCTTACGCAGCACCAACCACAAACGCATGCCATGGAAAAACGGCGGCGGTGTCACGGTTGAAATTGCGATCAGTCCTGCAAATGCGTCAGTCGATAATTTCGACTGGCGCATTTCCACAGCAACCGTTGCCAATGACGGCCCCTTCTCGGTTTTCACTGGCATTGATCGCACATTGTCGGTGCTGGAAGGCAACGGCATTGTTCTCGATGTTGAAGGTGTGGAAACCCGGCTTACCCGCGAGACAACACCCTTTGCGTTTGCCGCCGATGCCAGCTCTGGTGCCCGCCTCATCGACGGAACAATCACCGATCTCAACGTCATGACGCGACGCGGGCGCTTTACGCATCAGGTTGAACGCATCGCCATTGATGATTCGAGAATTGTTGCATCCAATCGTGGCGCCATGCTTATTTTCTGTGCAGAAGGCAATTTCGATCTAAAAACAGACAGCAGAATCGCGCATCTGAGCCTGCATGATTGCTTGGTCATGTCGGGAGAGGTTCAGTTTTCTCTAGAACTTATTGGTAAGGGGATCGTCTATCGGATTGCGATTATCGAAGTATAATCAAAAATCTACGGGAAATTTGAACAGTTTGGCGGCCAAAGGATTCTTTATACGCCTCTCTGGACAGAAATTTCCGCCCTGCTAATTTGTCTGCCAGAATATGTATATGCTTAAAACAAAAAAGGGGTTCACATATGAGAAAATCTTGGTTGGCAGGCGCAGCCCTCGCAGCGCTCACCTTCGCTTCGAGCGCACAGGCAGAAACAAAAGTCGCAATCGGCTTTTCCGGCTGGACCGGCTTTGGTCCGCTGACGCTTGCGAAAGAAGCAGGTATCTTCAAAAAGAACGGCCTCGACGTCACGCTCAATAAAATTCCGCAGGCAAGCCGCCACCTGGCGCTCGCATCGGGCGATATCCAGTGCGCGGCAACCACCGTTGAAACATGGATTATCTGGAACGCGGCTGGCGTGAAGTCCAAGCAGATTTTCCAGATGGACAAATCCTATGGCGCTGACGGCATCGCCGTGCGCGCCGATGTCAATTCCTTTGCCGATCTGAAGGGCAAGACCATTGCCGCTTCCGCTCCCGGCACGTCGCCATACTTCTTCCTTGCCTTCATGCTGGCCAAGAACGGCATGACCACCAAGGACGTGAAGATCGTCAACATGGAACCGGGACCAGCAGCGCAGGCTTTCGTTGCAGGCCAGAACGACGCTGCCCTGACCTACGAACCATATCTGTCGACGGTGCGCGCAGCACCCGACAAAGGCAAAATTCTCGCCACAACACTCGAATATCCGGCTGTTATGGACACCGTTGGCTGCACCCCGGATTTCCTTGAAAAGAACCCGGAAGCTGCAAAGGCACTTGCCACCAGCTATTTCGAAGCGCTTGAAATGATCGCAGCCGATCAGGCCAAGTCCTACGAAATCATGGGCAAGGACGTGAAGCAGTCGGGCGAAGAATTCGGCAAATCCGCAGCCTATCTGCGCTGGCAGGACAAAGCCGCCAACCAGAAGTTCTTTGAAGGCGAGTTCAAGGAGTTTTCGGAAGAAGCCACCAAGCTCCTGCTTGACGCTGGCGTGATCAAGAACAAGCCGAACCTCGACGATATTGTCGAGACAAGCTTCATCAAGTAATCACATCGAAAAAGCAGGCTCGGAGTTCGCTCCGGGTCTGTTTCATTTCAGCCTCACGTAGTGCCTGACTAAACGGATATATCTATGCAGCCTATGCAACCGATTGGAAACGGAGCCCGAATTCTTCTGGGAATTCTGTTCTTCGTGCTTTTCTTTGCTTTCTGGGGCGTCGCAACCCTCGGAGGCTTCGTTTCCCCTACCTTCCTAGCCGATCCGATCACCATGGTTCAGGATGGATATGATCTCATCGCCCATCAGGGTTTCCTTTCGGATATCGGCATGACTGTCTGGCGCGTGCTGGGCGGCTTCATCATGGCAAGCATCGTTGCCATTCCGCTAGGCATTGCGATGGGTGCATATAAACCCATTGAAGCGCTGCTCGAACCCTTCGTTTCCTTCGCACGCTATTTGCCTGCCTCGGCTTTCGTACCGCTTCTCATTCTATGGTCGGGCATTGGCGAAACGCAGAAGCTGCTCGTCATCTTCATCGGCGCAGTCTTCCAGCTCATTCTGATGATCGCTGTCATTGTTTCCAACACGCGCCGTGATCTGGTTGAAGCTGCCTATACACTCGGCGCCAAGGATCGTGGCGTTATTCGCCGTGTGCTTGTGCCGTCAAGCGCTCCCGATATTGCTGAAACGCTGCGTCTCGTGCTGGGCTGGGCATGGACTTACGTAATCGTGGCTGAGCTGATCGGCGCATCGTCGGGCATCGGCTATATGATCATCAATTCGCAGGCGCTTATGGCGACCGGCCAGATCATTTTCGGCATCATTGTGATCGGCGTGATCGGGTTGATTTCTGATCTGGCGTTCAAATACATCAACCGCTGGCTCTTTGCGTGGAGGTTTGCGTAATGGTTACGACAACCGAACAGGAACTCGTCGTTAAAGGCGTGAGCCGTACCTTTCCGGGTGTTCACGGCGGCAAACCAACACTTGCTTTGCAATCAACTGATCTCATCATTCCGAAGAATGATTTCGTGACCATTCTCGGTCCTTCGGGCTGCGGCAAGTCCACACTTTTGCGCATCATTGCCGGTCTCGACAAGCCGACCACTGGCACGGTGACACTCGAAGGTCAGCCGGTCAAAGGACCGGGTGCTGATCGCGGCATGGTGTTCCAGTCTTATACGCTGTTTCCATGGCTAACCGTTCGGCAGAATGTCGGTTTCGGCCTGCGCGAAAAAGGTATGCCGGAAAAGCAGGCCCACGAAATTATCGATAGCTACATCGATAAAGTCGGTCTGCGCGGATTTGAAAACCACTGGCCGAAGCAGCTTTCAGGTGGGATGCAGCAGCGCACTGCAATCGCCCGTGCACTTGCCAATGACCCAAAGATCCTGCTCCTTGATGAGCCTTTCGGCGCGCTCGACAACCAGACGCGTGGACTGATGCAGGAACTCCTGCTCGGCATCTGGGAACGTGAGCAGAAAACCGTGATCTTCGTCACCCACGATATTGAAGAGTCGATCTTTATGGCGACCCGTGTGGTTACGATGACAGCCCGTCCCGGCAAGATCAAATCGATCACGCCGGTCAATATTGAGCATCCGCGTTCCTATCAGGTCAAAGCCAGCCCGGAATTCTCGGAGCTGCGCCTGAAGCTCACCGAAGAAATCCGCAGCGAAGCAATTACAGCGGCAAAGCAGGCTGCCTGAAAATTATTGTTCCTTCTGATGAGATGGTATCTTAAGAAAAGGCTGCGATGTTCTTCGCAGCCTTTTCTTTTTAGCGTTTGCGCGCATCTGTTCCGAAAATCACTTCACACTTTTTGGGATGCGCTATTTTCAGGACCGTTCCAACATGGCCGTTTCAGCAGAACTTGAAGACCGCATCGTTTATGTGAATGGCGAATATGTCGCCGCGCGCGATGCAAAAATCTCGATCTTTGATCGTGGTTTTCTCTTTGGTGACGGAATTTACGAAGTAACCGCAGTCCTTGACGGCAAGCTGGTCGATAGCGACCCGCATATGAAGCGTCTGCGTCGTTCGACAGGTGAAATCGGCATTCCTATGCCGATGAGCGAAGATGAGATTGTCGAGATCGAGCGCGAACTGATCCGCCGCAACAATCTCACCGAGGGTCTGGTCTATCTTCAAGTTACGCGCGGCGACGGTCGCGACCGTGATTTTGTCGCTAAAGGTTTGAAGCCATCAGTGGTTCTGTTCACCCAAGTTAAAGCCCTTGCGGTCCGGCCGGAAGTCGCAACAGGCATCCGCGTGCTTTCACTGGATGATCTGCGCTGGAAACGCCGTGACATCAAGACCGTCTGCCTTCTGCCACAGGCTCTCGCCAAGGAAATCGCCCAGAATGCCGGTTGCAGCGAGGCCTGGATGTTAGAGGACGGCTATGTCACCGAGGGCGCATCTTCGACCGGCTATATCGTCACGCAGGATGATGTCATCGTCAGCCGCCCGAACAGCAATGCGGTCTTGCCGGGTTGCACACGTTTGTCGCTGCTGCAGCTGATTGCTGAAACTGGCATGAAGCTTGAAGAGCGTCTTTTCACGATTGATGAAGCCTATGCTGCGAAAGAAGCTTTCATGACCAGCGCAGGTACTTTTGTAACGCCGATTTCGTTTATCGACGACAAGCCTATCGGTGGCGGCAAGCCCGGTCCGGTCGCTCTCAAGCTGCGCGAGATTTATCTCGACCACGCGCGCCGTACGGCGATCTAAAAAATACAAATCGGGCCGGAACAATGTTCCGGCCCGAATGGCTTCTGCCTCTCTCTCCCAAAAGGCGAAGCACCAGCGCGATAACGCGCCGATAGTGAGCTTTTTTCCGCAAAAACGGCCTCTGAAACACGTTAAATCGTGTCAAACCCGTGTCAGGAATATGGCCATTTCATGGCCAAAGCCCGTTTAGCGGCGCTGGTTATAGACGTCGATGCAGACGGCACCCAGCAGCACAATGCCCTTAATGACCTGCTGATAATCGATCCCGATTCCGAGGATCGACATACCATTATTCATCACGCCCATGATGAGCGCGCCAATCACCGCACCCGTAACACGCCCCACACCACCGTATGCCGATGCACCACCGATGAAGCAGGCGGCAATCACGTCAAGCTCAAAACCAAGGCCAGCCTTTGGTGTCGCCGTGTTGAGACGAGCCGCGAAAACCAGACCCGCAAGCGCTGCCAGCACGCCCATATTCACGAAGACGAGGAAGGTCAGCCGCTCGGTTTTAACACCAGAAAGCTTGGCAGCATGGCGATTGCCACCCACCGCATAAATCTGACGACCGATCACTGTTCGGTTGGTTAGGAACGCATAAGCAGCGATCAAAACAGCCATGATAATCAGGACGTTAGGCATACCGCGATGCGACGAAATCAGCAGCGCGAGATAAGCAATACCTGCAAAGAATAGAATATTCTTGGCCACGAACAGGCCGAACGGTTCTGTCTCCACCTCGTGCGCGATATGGCGCGCGCGCGATCTTGTATTCTGCCAGACGATGAAGCCCGCAATGACCACGCCGAGGATCAGCGATGTGAGATAGATACCGCCTGATGTTGTGCCAATAAACTCCGGAATAAAGCCGGACGAAAGCTTCTGGAAAACCTGCGGGAATGGCCCGACCGACTGCCCACCAAGAACGGCAAGCATCAGACCCTTGAAAACCAGCATCCCCGCGAGCGTCACGATGAAGGATGGAATGTTGAAATAAGCGACCCAGAAGCCCTGCATCGCGCCGATAATACCTCCTACCAGCAAGCACAGAATAGCTGCGATCGGAAATGGAATTCCCCACCGCACCATCATGACAGCTGCCAGTGCGCCGATGAAACCGCAGACCGATCCGACCGAAAGATCGATGTGCCCGGTCACGATAACCAGCAGCATTCCGAGCGCCATAATGACGATATAGCTGTTCTGCAATACGAGATTGGTAAGATTAAGCGGCTTCATCAGCACGCCGCCGGTCACGATCTGGAAAAAGATCATGATCGCGATGAGCGAAAGCAACATTCCCGATTCACGCAGATTGTTTTTGAGATAACGCCCCACACCGCTCGGCGCTTTCGGGCCGCTCTGAACTACGTTCTCGCTCATTATTGTTTTCCCTTGTTCCGCATGATGGCGCGCATGATGTTCTCCTGCGTCGCTCCTTCGCCAGCCACTTCGCCGACGAAAGCTCCCTCATGCATTACGACAATGCGGTCGCAGATACCGATCAGTTCCGGCATTTCGGATGAAATGACGACCACGCCCTTGCCGCTGTCAGCCAGTGAATTGATGATTGTGTAAATGTCGTATTTCGCGCCCACATCGATGCCGCGCGTCGGTTCATCGAGGATCAGCACATCCGGCCCGGTGAACAGCCATTTCGACAGCACCACCTTCTGCTGGTTGCCGCCTGAAAGCGTGCCTGTTTCCTGATAAACGTTGTGGCAGCGGATGCTCATCTGGTCGCGATAGCTGTTCGCGACCTTCATTTCGCGAATACTGTCGATCACACCCTTGGGGCTGACGCCACGCAAATGCGCGAGTGATATGTTGCGCGAGATGTTCTCGCCAAGAACAAGGCCCAGCTTTTTGCGGTCCTCAGTCACATAGGCGAGCCCCGATTTGATGGCGCGGGCGACCGTGGAAATATCAATCGGAGCGCCGTTCATACGGGCTTCGCCAGAAATATTCGTACCCCATGAACGCCCGAAGAGGCTCATGGCAAACTCGGTACGACCAGCGCCCATCAGGCCGGCAATACCGACGATCTCACCGGCTCGCACCTTAAACGAAACATTCTTGACCGAGTGGCGCTCCGGATGCAGCGGATGAAAAACGGACCAGTCATCCACCTCGAAAATCACATCGCCAATCTTCGGGTCACGCTTTGGATAGCGGCTTTCCAGATCACGATCGACCATCTTGCGGATGATATCGTCTTCCTCTACCTCGCCAGCATTGCAATCAAGCGTTGCTACAGCGCGACCATCGCGCAGCACCGTGATCTTGTCGGCCACTTCACGAATTTCATTGAGCTTGTGCGAAATCAGGATCGAAGTGATGCCCTGCGCGCGAAACTCGCGCAGCAATGCCAACAAGGCCGCACTATCGGTTTCGTTGAGGCTTGCCGTTGGCTCATCAAGGATCAGAAGACGCACACGTTTGGAAAGCGCTTTGGCAATTTCGACGAGCTGCTGTTTGCCGACGCCAATATCCGTCACCAGCGTATCCGGCGATTCCGTCAGGCCAACCTTCTTCAAAAGCGCCTTTGTGCGGCTATGCACCTCGCTGCGGTCAATAACACCATAGCTTGCAGGCGGATTGACGAGAAAAATATTCTCGGCAATCGTCATGAGCGGCACCAACGCCAGCTCCTGATGGATGATGACAATGCCAAGCGCTTCGGAATCATTGATATCGCGGAAGTGTCGCTCTTCTCCGTCAAAAAAGATCGAACCTTCATAGCTGCCGGAGGGATAAACACCCGACAGCACTTTCATCAGCGTTGATTTGCCCGCGCCATTTTCGCCGACAAATGCGTGAATCTCTCCCGGCATCACGGTAAAATTGACATCGCTCAACGCCTTCACGACACCGAAGGATTTGCTGATGCCGCGCATCTCAAGCAGGGGTTTACCGGCAATATCCGGCTGACCGCTGTTCTGCTCAAGCGCGACAGGATTGGCTACGTTCATCGCTCGCTCCCATTACTAGAGCGCCGCGCGCCCTCTGGGACGCACAAATATCGCTCTAAATATCTGTATTTACAGCATAATTTTACCTTAACTTACTCAAGTTGAAGGAATTAAGCTGTAGCCTGCCATGCCATCATTCTGCGAACCCTCAGCCCTCAAAAAGACAACGCTGTCAATCTGTTAGCCTAACCCAGTTCGAAAACTGGGCGGCGGGGATGGTGGCAATGAGCAGGCATTCCGGACGCGTTTTTCAGCACGCGTCCGGACGCAAATTTACTGGATCTGGTCTTCTTTGTAATAACCGCTATCGACCAGAACCTGCTTCCAGTTCGACTTGTCGACAATAACCGGCTTGAGCAGATAAGACGGCACAACCTTGACGCCATTGTCATAGGTCTTAGTGTCGTTCACTTCTGGTTCCTTGCCGCTCATCAGCGCGTCAACCATATCGACAGTCACCTTGGCGAGTTCGCGCGTATCCTTGAAGATGGTCGAGTTCTGCTCGCCAGCAAGGATGGACTTGACCGAAGGCACTTCCGCATCCTGACCGGAAACGATCGGCATTGGCATATCGCCGCTGCCATAGCCTACACCCTTGAGCGAGGACAGGATACCGATGGAAATACCATCATAAGGCGACAGCACTGCATTGAGCTTCTTGTCGGAATAGAAAGCCGAAAGGATCGAATCCATACGGGCCTGAGCGGTCGCACCATCCCAGCGCAGCGTTGCTACCTTGTCCATGCCGGTCTGGCCGCTGGCAACAACGAGCTTACCGCTGTCGATGTAAGGCTGAAGAACCGACATCGCGCCGTTGTAGAAGAAGTAGGCATTGTTATCGTCAGGCGAACCACCGAAAAGCTCGATATTGAACGGGCCTTCCTTATTCTTGAGATCAAGAGCAGTCTCAATGGACTGTGCCTGAAGTACGCCGACCTGGAAGTTATCGAAGGTCGCGTAATACGACACATTCGGCGTATCGCGGATCAAACGGTCATAAGCGATGACCTTGATGCCTGCTTCATTGGCCTTGGCCAGCACATCTGAAAGCGTTGTGCCGTCGATCGATGCCACAACAAGAACCTTGGCGCCCTTGGTGACCATGTTTTCGATCTGGGCCAGCTGGTTTGGAACATCGTCTTCAGCATACTGAAGATCGGTCTGATAACCGCGCTCTTTGAGCACCTTTACCATGTTGTCGCCGTCTGCAATCCAGCGCGCCGACGACTTGGTTGGCATTGCTACACCCACAAGACCTTTGTCCTCTGCGTGTGCAAAGCCGGTAAAGGCAAAGGCGGCCATAGCCACTGCCAGTGTTAATGATTTTATGCCTGCCATTGTCTCACTCCCAAATTGGGACAGGCTCTATAAGCCTGCCGTTCTCCCAAAATTTCCGCCCCCGCCGTTAGGCCCTGCGGAATTCCTCCAAAACAAGATGCTTTAATCTTTCGTTTTTACGCATGTCTTTGTCCCAAAACCGGTTCCCACTTTTGGGAGACATGCTCTAGCCCACGATCTTGTCCCATGCCTCAACCGCACGCTGCGCGCGTTCACGCACGTCAGCGACCGTCAAACCAGCCTTGTAAAGACTGGAACCAAGTCCGAAACAGCTCACTCCCGCTGCCCGATAAGTCGCAAAATCATTTTCCGATACACCACCCACGGCGCCCACCGGAATATCCTTCGGCAAGACCGCGCAAATGGCCTTGATACCGTCAGCACCCAGCACACTTGCCGGGAAAAATTTCAGCGCCGATGCGCCAGCATGAATGGCACTGAAAGCCTCGGTCGGCGTAAACACGCCAGGCATAGTCACCATGCCATGTCTGCTCGCGCGGCGAATGACATCAGGCTCGACATTGGGGCTGACCAGAAGTCGACCACCAACATCATTGAGCCGATCCACATTCTCGACCGAAAGCACTGTGCCAGCACCAATCAGCACATTGGCGGGCGCAAGCTTGGCAGCCTTTTCAATGGATACAAACGGCTCCGGCGAATTGAGCGGAATTTCAATCGCCTCAAAACCCACCTCGATCAGAGCGGTGACAACGCCTTCCGTTTCTTCTGGCCGAATGCCGCGCAGGATCGCCACCAGCGGATAGCGAAGCTTCGGCCATGCGATACGTTCGCTCATTGCGCGCCTCCCGCAAATGCGTGCCGGGCTGCCATAAACAGCCCATCGCGCACCAGCTCATCGGCTTCGATGCGGTTCACTTTCACACCGGCAATCTCAAGTGCAGAAGCATAAAGCGCACCCATCATGCCGTCGGAAAGCAGCAGAACCTCGCTTGGTTTACCAAACAATGTGCGGCCACCGGCAACTTCCAGCCCGATCAACAGACCCGACAGACGTGCAAGCTGATCTGTCGGCTTATAGTCATGCACCAGCCAGCCAGCGCGCACCGTAAAGAGCGCATTGGCGATAAGCTCAGGTGTCTCAAGCGAGGCTTTAACACCGGCAGCAAAGGCTGCACTCTTTGGATCAACCGGACCAGCGCCTTCAAGCGCACCAGTCAAAACAGACTTGTCTTTGAGGAGTGCGAACAATTCGCCGGTCATGAAAGAGCGGTAATCGTTAAGCTTGCCGCCTGCGATATGCACCCACTTCGCATGAGTGCCGGGCATCACCACCACGGCATCACGCGTGCCGCGATGCACCAGCCCAAGCAGCTTGGTTTCTTCGCCGCGCATTACGTCGGGCGCATCCTCGTTGCGTCGCGCAACACCCGGCAGCATTATGACATGCCGTTTCGCAGGCACGCGCACCGCAGCAGCGACCACTCCTTCAAGCCCGGCGGGCAAGTTCATATAGGGTGCTTCGATCCAGCCGGTCCGCGAACCGGCCATACCGCAGATCACCACCGGCAGATCATCCGGCGCATCCACGGAGGCAAGATGCCGTTCGAGCAGCGTCTCAAAACCCGTTTCTTTTGCTGAGATCAACCCGTCGTCGCCGCGGCTTTCCTTGAGCACATTGCCATCAGCATCCAGCGTCCAGAGGCGGAACCGGGTTGTTCCCCAATCCGCCACTGCCGCAAATGGTGTTTTTGCGCCGGACATTTAGTGGTTATCTCGCGGCAGGCCACGCGTATGCGCAATGTCCTGATACTTGACTGCATTTTCAAGAACCGCACCTGTTTCCATCTGGCCAACAACCGCGCGCTGGATTTCCTGCCACGGCGTCTGGCTTTCCGGATATTTATAACCGCCAGCAGCTTCCAAAGCCTTGCGGCGTTCTGCCAGTTCGTCGTCGGAGATCAGAATATCCGCCGTACCGCGACCAAGATCGATACGCACGCGATCACCCATTCTGAGCAGCGCCAGACCACCGCCAGCAGCTGCTTCTGGTGATGCATTGAGGATTGATGGCGAACCAGATGTGCCCGACTGGCGGCCATCGCCAATGCAAGGCAGCGAGCTGATGCCCTTCTTCAAGAGATAGTCTGGCGCGCGCATGTTCACGACTTCTGCGGCACCCGGATAGCCGATTGGCCCTGCACCACGCATGAACAGCACCGAACGCTCATCGATTTCCAGCGACGGATCGTCGATGCGGTGATGATAATCTTCCGGGCCGTCGAACACGATTGCCTTGCCTTCAAAGGCGTTCGGGTCTTTCTCATCCGTCAGATAGCGATTGCGGAATTCTTCCGAAATAACGCTCAACTTCATAATCGCCGACGAGAACAGATTACCGCGCAGCACGCGGAAACCGGCATGGCTCTTCAATGGCTGATCATAGGTCTTGATAACATTGCTGTCTTCAATCGTGGCATTCTTGCAGTTTTCACCAATGGTCTTGCCGTTAACAGTCAGCGCATTCTCATGAATGAGGCCCTGCCCCATCAGCTGATTGACAACCGCTGGCACACCGCCCGCATGGTAATAATCTTCACCGAGATACTCACCCGCTGGCTGAAGGTTGACCAGCAGCGGAATTTCCTCACCATATTTCTGCCAGTCGTCAATCGTCAGATCGACGCCAACGTGACGCGCCAGCGCATTCAAATGGATCGGTGCATTGGTCGAACCACCAATTGCCGAATTCACGCGAATTGCATTGATGAAGGCTTCCTTGGTCATGATGTCTGTTGGCTTCAGATCTTCATAGACCATCTCAACAATGCGGCGACCGGTCAGATAGGAGACTTCCTGACGGTCACGATAAGGCGCTGGAATTGCCGCCGAACCCGGCAGCTGCATACCGAGCGCTTCGGCAAGCGAATTCATCGTCGTTGCCGTGCCCATCGTGTTGCAATAGCCGGTCGATGGTGCCGACGAAGCAACCAGCTTGATAAAGCCCGCATAGTCGATCTCGCCTTTGGCGAGCAACTCGCGCGCCTTCCAGACGATGGTGCCCGAACCCGTGCGTTCGCCACGGAACCAGCCATTGAGCATCGGACCAACCGAGAGCGCAATCGCTGGAATATTGACGGTTGCAGCAGCCATCAGGCAGGCAGGCGTGGTCTTGTCACAACCAATCGTCAGCACAACGCCATCGAGCGGATAGCCGTAAAGCACTTCGACAAGGCCGAGATATGCGAGGTTGCGATCAAGGCCCGCAGTCGGACGTTTGCCAGTTTCCTGGATCGGATGAACCGGAAATTCGATCACGATACCGCCCGCTTCACGCACACCTTCACGCACGCGATTGGCCAGCTCCAGATGATGACGGTTGCACGGTGAAAGGTCAGAGCCCGTCTGCGCAATGCCGATGATCGGTCGACCGGATTGCAGCTCTTCCTGACTGAGACCGTAATTCATGTAGCGCTCAAGATAGAGCGCGGTCATATCCACATTGTCCGGATTATCGAACCATGCGCGTGAACGGAACTTTGGCGTCTGAGGAGTAACGGGCTTATTCATTTCACTGTCCTGCGTGGGTAAGAGACCGCCGGGCGGTCCCATTTCCTAATCTTCAAAAGCTTCAACCACATGCCGCTGTCCCAGAAGGAAGGCATCGGCAACATGGGTCAGAGGTGCCAGGTCAACATCGCTCTGCCTTTCGCCAACCAGCTTCACAAAATTCTGGTAAAGACGCTGATATTCACGATCAGGCTCGGCCATTTTCTCCGTGCCTGCGATGGTCAACCGACTACCGCCATGGCTCAATAGCAGCGTGCCTTTATCGGTCTCGACACAAATATCCCATGTCTGCGGACCCGTCTGGCGCCAGTCGAGTTCAAAGGAAACAGGTACACCGTTTTCCGTCTCGAAGCTGAGATCTGCTGCAATCGGTGCCGCACGATTTTCAGGGAAATAAAGATCGGACTTCGTCAGGAAAAACCGTTCCGGCAAAATATGCGTGACAATCGACAGCGCATTGATGCCCGGATCGAACACTCCAAGGCCACCCGGCTCCCAGATCCATTGCTGGCCGGGATGCCAATGGCGCACATCCTCTTTCCACGACACCGCAACAGATTTGATTACAGCGCCTTTCAGAAATTCGCGGGCAGGTTCAACGGCTGCAGCTTCGCGTGAATGCCAGGTCGCATAAAGCGTAACGCCCTGCTTTTCAGCAAAACGCGTCAGCGCCTGCACTTCCGAAATCGTCGCACCCGGAGGCTTCTCCAGCATCACATGCTTGCGCGCCTTAAGTGCTGCATAGGCTTGCTGAAATCGCCCCTGCGGTGGCGTGCAAAGCGACACCGCATCAATGGCGACATCACTCTCCAGCAGCTGGTCGATATCGTGAAAGGATGGCAAACCATCAAGACCAGCATTGCGGCTGGCAATCGCTTTTAGCTCAATGCCATCAATGGCTTCGATGGATGGCAGATGCTGATCGCGGGCAATCTTGCCAAGACCAACGATTGCCAGACTTATATTGGATGCGGCCGCCATTTCAGAGCGCCTTCACAGCAATGTCAGCGGCTTTCGCCTGTGCCAGCCTGTTGACCAGCGGATAACGGAAAGGCTTTGCCGAAATTTCGAACTGGTCGCCATTTTCCGTCTTCACACCTTCCGAGAAAGACAGTGTCGCGGTGCCGAAGAAATGCACATGAATGTCGCCCGGGCGACGGAACAGTTCATACTTGAAATGATGATGCTCAAGATTGGCAATCGTGTGCGACATGTTCGCTTCGCCCGAAAGGAACGGCTTTTCAAAGATCACCTGATCGCCACGGCGAATCCGCGAAACACCTTCAACATGCTCAGGCAGATCGCCCACATAAAGCTCTGGCCCCAGCGACGCCTGACGCAGCTTGGAATGCGCGAGCCAGAGATAATTCTGCTTTTCCGTCACATGATCCGAAAATTCATTGGCAAGGCAGAAGCCGAGGCGGAACGGCGTACCGTCTGGGCCGATCAGATAGATGCCTGCGAGTTCCGGTTCTTCACCACCATCTTCGGCAAAAGATGGCGAGACCAGCTCACCGCCCGTTCCAACCAGCGCCGAACCATCGCCCTTATAGAACCATTCCGGCTGCACGCCGGTTTGACCGGGCTTTGGCTTGCCACCTTCAACACCCATCAGGAACATACGCATGGAGTCGGTCGGCTTTTCAGCAGCCTGTGCTGCCTTGTGCATCTTGTCGCGACCATCCGCAGAACCAAGATGTGTGAGGCCCGTACCTGCAACAATCAGATGTGCCGGATCTTCATGGGTAATCGGCAGGCCAACCTGACCACCTGCAAGTGCTGCATGAATATCGACAGCCTCGCCTTTGCCATTCTGCTCTACCTGTTCGGCGAGACTGATGCCTGCGGAAATTGCAGCCCATGCCAGTTCGTAAGTCGTAGTCACGCCATTGACGACATGTGCAGCGCCTTCATCATCACAAGCAGCCACACGCGTTTCTCCGCGCATGTCGCGGAACTGTACAAGACGTAACATTGAACCTCCCATTTTCCGCAAAACTCTTGCGGAACATTCTTCCCGGCCGTTCAAAAACACAGATGTGTCAATCGACGGCTCCTTCTTATTAATATGACTATTTTGTCCAACACCCACTTGTCAAGCAAGCGAAACACGGTGCAGACAACCGTTCGAGATACACCACCCCCAAAAGCCTATTAACACCATGATTTAGCTATATAATTGCATCATATGCACGTTTGTCGCACCCCCAATTTCCTGCGAACACACGAAATGCGCTTGCCATAAAGTAATATTATATGCTTCATAAACGGGAAGGCTGGGAGAGCCTTTTATTGGGAGGAACTAATATGAAACGCAGTCTGAAGGCTCTGACGGCCGCCCTGATTACAGCATCGTCTCTTGCTCTTATTTCGAGCGCATCCGCTGCTTCACTCACAGTCGGCTTTTCGCAGATCGGCTCAGAATCGGGCTGGCGCGCTGCCGAAACAAGCGTCACCAAGCAGGAAGCTGAAAAGCGCGGCCACACGCTGAAATTTGCCGACGCGCAGCAGAAACAGGAAAACCAGATCAAGGCCGTTCGCGGCTTCATTGCACAGGGCGTTGACGCGATTCTGATCGCGCCGGTTGTTGCAACCGGTTGGGATGCGGTTTTGAAGGAAGCCAAGGAAGCAGAAATTCCTGTCGTGCTTCTCGACCGCCAGATCGATGCACCGGAAGACCTTTATCTCACCGCTGTCACTTCCGATCAGGTCCATGAAGGCAAGGTCGCGGGCGATTGGCTGGTCAAGGAAGTGGGCGACAAGCCTTGCTCGGTTGTCGAGCTTCAGGGCACCACCGGCTCTTCTCCCGCAATCAACCGCAAGAAGGGCTTTGAAGAAGCGCTTGCAGGCCATGACAATATCAAGATTTCCCGCTCGCAGACCGGCGACTTCACCCGCACCAAGGGCAAGGAAGTCATGGAAAGCTTCATCAAGGCCGAAGGTGGCGGCAAGGATATCTGCGCCGTTTACGCCCATAATGACGACATGGCAGTAGGCGCTATTCAGGCGATCAAGGAAGCTGGTCTCAAGCCAGGCACCGACATCAAGATCGTGTCCATCGACTCCGTGCCGGATATTTTCCAGGCAATGGCCAATGGTGAAGCCAATGCAACCGTTGAGCTGACGCCAAATATGGCTGGTCCGGCTTTCGACGCGATTGAAGCTTTCAAGGACAAGGGCACCGTTCCGCCGAAGTGGATCCAGACCGAATCCAAGCTTTACACACAGGCTGATGATCCAAAGGCCGTTTATGAAGCTAAAAAGGGCCTCGGCTACTGATCTTCACATTTAACCTTCGGGCCATGTTGCATCATGGCCCGAGGCAAGTTTTGCAATTCGCAAGCGGAAGACTGCCATGGCTCGCCCCGACATCGCTGCGCGAGAGACGCCAGCAACGCCGCTTCTTGAAGCGCGCTCAATAACCAAATCCTTTCTGGGAGTGACTGCGCTTGATCACGTTGATTTCGTGCTCAATCGTGGTGAAATCCATGCCCTGCTCGGCGAAAACGGTGCAGGAAAATCAACGCTCATCAAGATATTGACCGGCGCCTATCATGGCTTTGACGGCTCAATCTTACTTGAGGGGCAAGCAATTGCTCCGGCATCGGTCGCGGAAGCGCAGACGCTCGGCATCGGCACGGTCTATCAGGAGGTCAATCTTCTTGAAAATCTGACGGTCGCCGAAAATCTGTTCCTCGGTCGCCAGCCGCGACGCCTCGGTTTCATTGACCGTCGCCGCATGGAAAAAGATGCAGCCACCCTGCTCGCCCGATACGGCCTCACAATTGACGTCGGCGCCCCCTTGTCGGCCTATTCGGTAGCCATCCGGCAGATCATCGCAATCGCCCGCGCAGTCGATGTTTCCGGCAAAGTGCTGGTACTTGATGAGCCGACCGCAAGTCTTGATGCGCGCGAAGTCGAAATGCTGTTTGGCGTGCTGCGTCAGCTGAAAGCTGAAGGCCTTGGCATCATCGTCATCACGCATTTTTTGGATCAGGTCTATGCCATAGCCGATTGCGCCACCGTGCTGCGCAATGGCAGGCTGGTCGGCAGTCGCACCCTTTCAGACCTGCCACGCACCGATCTGATTTCGATGATGCTCGGGCATCAGTTGCAGGAGACTGTGCGCCGACAACTGACAGAGGAAGTAAGCGACAACACAGCTGCCCCCATCCGCTTTTCAGGCTTTGGCAAGAAAGGCAGTGTCGCGCCGTTTGATCTCGCCATCAAGCCGGGCGAAGCTGTCGGCATTGCGGGGCTGCTCGGCTCTGGCCGAACCGAAACCGCATTGCTCATGTTCGGCGTCGATCAGGCAGACAGCGGCGCGCTTACGGTCGACAGTAAGGAAACAAAGCTGCCATCGCCTGTTGCAGCCATTGCCGAACGTTTTGCCTTCTGCCCCGAAGAACGCAAATCCGATGGCATCATCGGCGATTTTTCGGTGGCCGAGAATATTGCGCTCGCCATACAGGCAAAGCGCGGCTGGTCAAAGCCGATTTCGTCGCGCGAAAAAGCGGCCCTCGCCCAGCGCTATATCAAAGCGCTTGATATCCGCCCGCCTGATCCTGTCAAGCCGATCAAGTTTCTGTCGGGCGGCAACCAGCAGAAGGC
>Ga0256899_1000220_pt1 | contig 21606 bp, 13 predicted proteins | sample MC6MC0687MT_FD_190202 | JGI IMG/M metagenome (GOLD analysis project Ga0256899, IMG submission 190202) | Metatranscriptome of enriched soil aggregate microbial communities from Iowa State University, Ames, United States - MC6-MC0687-MT... | ecosystem: Environmental > Terrestrial > Soil >...
GCCAGCACGCCTTGCGTGGTCAGCTTGTCGGCATACAGCTTGCGCGTGCCGGGGTGATGGCCGATGCGCTTGTACATCAGGGGCTGCGTCAGCGACGGGGTGTCTTGCTCGTTGTGGCCCAGCTTGCGGAAGCAAACGATGTCCACGACGATGTCGTGACGGAATTGCAGACGGTAGTCCAGCGCCAGCTTGGTGACGAACACCACGGCTTCGGGGTCGTCGCCGTTGACGTGGAACACCGGGGCTTCGATCATCTTGACGACGTCGGTGCAATACAGCGTCGAACGCGAGTCACGCGGGTCAGACGTCGTGAAGCCGATCTGGTTGTTGATGACGATGTGCAGCGTGCCGCCCGTACCGTAGCCGCGGGTTTGCGCCAGGTTCAGGGTTTCCATGACCACGCCTTGGCCGGCGAAAGCCGCGTCGCCGTGCACCAGCACCGGCAGCACGGTCTTGCCTTCGGCGTCGCCGCGGCGTTCTTGGCGAGCGCGTGCGCTGCCTTCGACCACGGGGTTCACGATTTCAAGGTGGGACGGGTTGAACGCCAACGACAGGTGGACCGGGCCGCCACGGGTGGACAGGTCGGAGGAGAAGCCGTTGTGGTACTTCACGTCGCCGTCGGTCAGGCCTTCGGCGTGCTTGCCTTCGAACTCGGCGAACAGGTCGCCAGGCATCTTGCCCATGATGTTCACGAGCAGGTTCAGGCGGCCGCGGTGGGCCATGCCGACCACGATTTCCTGGACGCCGTTTTCACCGGCGTGGTTCACCACTTCGTCCATCGAGGCGATGAAGCTTTCGCCGCCTTCCAGCGAGAAGCGCTTCTGGCCGACGTACTTGGTGTGCAGGAAGCGCTCGAGGCCTTCGGACTCGGTCAGCTGCTGCAGGATGTGGCGCTTTTCTTCGACCGAGTAGGTGGGCGCACCCAGCGTGGTTTCCAGGCGTTCCTGAATCCAGCGCTTGGCGGCGGGGTCGGAGATGTGCGTGAATTCAGCACCGATGCTGCGGCAATACGTGTCGCGCAGCGCCTTCAGGATGTCGCGCAGCGTCATGGTGCTGGCGGTCGTGAAGTAGGTGTTGGTGGCCGAGTAGGTTTGATCCAGATCGGCTTCGGTCAGGCCGTAGAAGGCCGGATCGAGTTCCGGGATCGGCGGGCGCTCTTGGCGCTTGAGCGGGTCCAGATCGGCCCAGCGCGAACCCAGCGAACGGTAGGCGGCAATCAGCGACTGCACCGACACTTGCTTGCTGGCGACGCTCAGATCGGGTTCGGCCGTACGTTGCACAAAGGCATTGGCCTTGGCGCGCTGGGCGAACGATTCGACGATGGGAGCGTGGGCCTGGTCACGAGTGGACTCTTGGCCGTCGGTAGCGGGAGCGTGCTGCAACTGGTCGAAATATTCGCGCCAGTTATCAGGAACCGAACCGGGATTGTCGAGGTAGGCTTCGTAAAGCTCCTCAACATATGGGGCGTTACCGCCAAAGAGATAAGACGTGGATAGAGATTCTATTTCCGAAGACATATCGCTTCACCTTTACGAGTGCTTCACTCGACACGATGCAGGAAAAACCTTCCGCGACACGGGCTTCCCGTTAAGCGGATCGCAGGGGCAGAAGGCGCGTACAAGCCTTGAAAGCCGTATGCCGAGCAGTATAACCCTTTGAGTTTACGGCCGTCTTCCGCCATTTCTGTGACGCAAAAAGCCGTTTCGGAATGCCGCCATGCGGCTTTGGAATGTCCTGGCAACCCCTGACATTGCGCCGTCTACGCACCATCAAATTCTGTTAATCCAAAATGCCGCAGCGCGTCATTTTTCAGCCGCTAAAAAAAGAGTGTTGCGCATTAGCCGCGTCACACCGGCAACGCGGTGGTCGACAAGATCTCTTTCAGCACGAAAAAAGTACGAATCTGGCGCACACCAGGCAGCTTGATGATCTCGCCCGCATGCAGCTTGTTGAAGCGTTCAAGATCCCGTATGCGCAGCATCAGGAAGTAGTCGAACTCGCCGGCTACCAAGTGGCATTCCAGGCAGCCGCTGATGCCGCGCGCCGCTTCTTCAAAGTCGGTGAAGGAGTCGGGCGTGGAGCGGTCCAGCACCACGCCCACGATGACGAGCGTGGCCATGTCGACATCCGCCGGCTCCAACAACGCCACCGTCTTTTTGATGATGCCTTCGGCCTTCAATTTTTCAACGCGCCGCAGGCAGGCGGCCGGACTCAAATGCACGCGCGTGCTCAGATCCAGATTGGTGATCTGCGCATCGTCTTGCAAGACGCGCAGGATGTGGCGGTCGATGCGGTCCAGACTTGCGAGCGCGGCCATTAGATGCGTCCCTAAAAATTTAATTTCGTATTCGTTTTTATATTCCAAATATTTATTCGCAAGCAACGATTATTAAAGCCGATCAATGATGTCATTGATAAAAATACGCAATTGACCGCATATCGCTCCGGTTCCTATGATTTTTCCATCCGCGCCACCCGCCGGCCGGAACGTCATCATCAGGAGCCCGCATGAATCTGCAACGCTTTCCCCGTCATCGCCTGACCTTTGGCGACACCCCCATCGAAAAGCTCGACCGCCTGTCCGCGCACTTGGGCGGCAAGGTCGAGATCTACGCCAAGCGCGAAGACTGCAACAGCGGCCTGGCGTTCGGCGGCAACAAGCTGCGCAAGCTGGAATACCTGATCCCGCAGGCGCTTGAGCAAGGCTGCGACACGCTGGTGACAATCGGCGGCATCCAGTCCAACCACACCCGCATGGTGGCCGCGGTGGCCGCCAAGCTGGGGCTGGCCTGCGTGCTGGTGCAGGAAAATTGGGTGGACTATTCGGATGCGGTTTACGACCGCGTGGGCAACATCATGATGAGCCGCCTGATGGGCGCCGATGTGCGGCTGGTGGACCAGGGCTTTGACATCGGCTTTCGGCGCAGTTGGGAAGAGGCGCTGGAAGACGTCAGAAAACGGGGCGGCAAGCCCTACGCCATTCCGGCTGGCGCGTCTGACCACGAATTGGGCGGGCTGGGCTATGTGGGCTTCGCAGAAGAAGTGCGGCGCCAGGAAGCCGACCTGGGTTTCAAGTTCGACTACATCGTCGTATGCGCCGTCACCGGCAGCACGCAAGCGGGCATGGTGGTGGGCTTTGCAGCCGATGGCCGCGCCGACCGCGTGATTGGCATCGACGCGTCCGCCACGCCGGATCAAACGCGCGCGCAGATTCTGCGCATTGCGCGGCGCACGGCCGACATGGTCGGGCTGGAACAAGGCATTGCCGACAGCGACGTGGTGCTGGACACGCGCTACGCCTACCCCGCCTACGGCCTGCCATCCGCCGAAACCAACGAGGCCATTCGCACCTGCGCGCGGCTGGAAGGCATGATGACCGACCCGGTGTACGAGGGGAAGTCCATGCAGGGGATGATGGACATCATCCGCCGTGGCGAAATTCCCGCCGGGTCGAAGGTTCTGTATGCGCACCTGGGAGGGGTGCCGGCGATCAACGCCTATAGCTTTCTGTACCGCAACGGCTGAAGACGGCTACCCGGCACAAGGCTTCGGGTCCATGGGCTGGCCGGCAGGCGATTTGCGCTGAGCCGGCCGGCCCTGCCCACTTCAATTCGTCTTGGCGCCCGCCTGGAACCAGGCGCCGATCAACGCGCGTTCGTCGTCGGTCATGCCGGTGGAATTGGCCATCGGCATGATTTTCGACACGACCACTTGCTGGTAGACGGCCTGCGCGTGGGTGGCGATCTGCTCCACGGAATCCAGCCGCACGTTCTTCATCTGCACCTGCGCGCCATGGCAAAGCAGGCAACGCTGATCAAACACCTGGCGCACTTGCGTGAAGGCGACATCGGCAGGCGGCGCAACCGCCGCCGACGCCGCCACAGGCGCGGGCCGCATCCAGATGATGGTCAGGCCCAGCACCGCGATACCCAGCAGCACATAGGGCAGCGGATTGCGCGCATTGCCCAGCTTGAAGCGATGGCGCACCACGAAGAACTGACGTATCGCCGCGCCGCCCAGCATGATCAGCAGCAGTACGATCCAGTTGTACTGATGGGTATAGGTGAAGCTGTAGTGGTTGCTCATCATGGTGAACACCACCGGCAGCGTGAAGTAGGTGTTGTGCACGCTGCGCTGCTTGCCGCGCTGGCCATGCACCGGGTCGACCGGCTTGCCCGCCCGCATCGCCGCCACGTTCTTCCTCTGGCCGGGAATGATCCAGAAGAAGACGTTGCCGCTCATGGTGGTGGCCATCATCGCGCCCACTAAGAGGAACGCCGCGCGGCCCGCAAACCAGTGACAAGCCAGCCACGACGCCAACGCAATGAACACCGCGATCAACACACCCACGATGGTGTCGCCGTGCTTGCCGCGGCCAAACAGCCGGCAGATGCCGTCGTAGACGATCCAGAACACCACAAAGAAGGCCAGCGCCACCGCCACGGCGGTTGAAGGCTGCCAGTCCATCTTTGAACGATCAATGAGATAGGTGCTGGCGTTCCACAGGTACGACATGGTGAACAGCGCAAAGCCGGTCAGCCACGTGCTGTAGCTTTCCCAGAACGACCAGTGCAGATGATCGGGCAGCTTCTTGGGTTGCACCGCGTACTTCTGCATGTTGTAGAAGCCGCCGCCGTGCACCGCCCATTGCTCGCCGCCTACGCCTTTGTTGAGGGATTCCGCGTCGCGCGGTTTTTCCAGGCTGTTGTCCAGCATCACAAAGTAGAACGACGTGCCGATCCACGCGATGCCGGTAATGATGTGGGCCCAACGCAGCAGCAGATTGACCCAATCCAGGTAGTAGCTTTCCATTCACGCCCCCCGCAGCGGGCGGGCCTATGAGGCTCCGCCACACTGCTCACCACCGCGGGCGCTGTAAGCAGAAGACAGATCGCGCACAAGGCTATGGGCCATGCACCGCTGCGATCAAGATCCGCGAAATTGTATGCAGGTTTTGTTCACAAGGCTATGCGATAGAGGCCGTTACGGCATCAGGAATACCCTAGGCCGGGCAAGCGGCCCCGTCGCCCGGCGCAAACTGAAGCGCTCCCTGCTGTGAGCCGCGTGCCAGCCTATGAGCCGCGATACGTCGAATAGCTCCAGGGGCTGACAAGCAGCGGCACGTGGTAGTGCTGGTCTGCGTGGGCCACGCCGAAGTCCAGGCTGACCTGGTTCAGGAAGTTGGGTTCGGGCAAAGCCACGCCGCGCGCCTTGAAATAGCCGGCCACATCGAACACCAGCCGGTACGTGCCTGCCTTCAGGTCTTGATCGGTGAATAGCGGTTTGGCGCTGCGGCCGTCGTCATTCAGCGTGAATTGGTTGAGCAGCGTGGCGCTCGCGCCCTCGGTGGCGTAAAGCGCAACGGCCATCCCCGCTGCGGGGCAGCCGTGCATGGTGTCGAGTACGTGCGTAGTCAGGCCCAATCTTGTCTCCTCATGCCCGCGTACCGCCGGGCGATATCATGGTTATCCTTAATGATGTACATAAATTGTATACAGCTAATTGCTTTCCAGCTATTGTTTAGCCCATCATGAAACTCCCCGTCATCGTGCTTCTGCCCGGGGTTTCAAGTTCAGGGTCATCAACGTCCGCGCTTTCAGGCTATCCGCCCGTCCATCCATGAACACCTACGATTCCACGCTACCGTATCCCCGCGACCTGGTCGGCTATGGCCGCAATCCACCGCACGCGCAATGGCCGGGCCGCGCCCGAATCGCCGTGCAATTCGTGCTGAATTACGAAGAAGGCGGCGAGAACTCCGTGCTGCACGGGGATGCCGGCTCCGAACAATTCCTGTCCGAGATGTTCAACCCCGCCAGCTACCCAGACCGCCATCTCAGCATGGAAGGCATCTATGAATACGGGTCGCGCACGGGCGTCTGGCGCATCTTGCGCGAATTCGAAAAGCGTCAGCTGCCGCTGACCGTCTTCGGCGTGGGCATGGCCTTGCAGCGCCACCCCGAACTGACGGCGGCGTTCACCGAACTGGGCCATGAAATCGCCTGCCACGGCTGGCGCTGGGTGCACTACCAGAACGTGGATGAAGCCACCGAGCGCGAGCACATGCGCCTGGGCATGGACGCCATCACGCAACTGACCGGCAGCCGCCCGCTGGGCTGGTACACCGGCCGCGACAGCCCGCGCACGCGCCGGCTTGTGGCCGACTACGGCGGCTTCGAATACGACAGCGATTACTACGGCGACGACCTGCCCTTCTGGATGCAGGTGCAAAAAACGGACGGCTCCGTCGTGCCGCAACTGATCGTGCCCTACACGCTGGATTGCAATGACATGCGCTTCGCGCTGCCCCAGGGGTACTCGCACGCCGACCCGTTTTTCCAATACCTGAAAGACAGCTTCGATGTGCTGTACGCCGAAGGCGATGACGCGCCCAAGATGCTCAGCATCGGCATGCATTGCCGGCTGCTGGGCCGGCCGGGGCGCATCACCGCGCTGCAGCGCTTTCTGGATCACATCGCCCGCCATGACCGCGTGTGGGTGTGCCGCCGGCTGGACATCGCCCGGCACTGGAAAGCCACCCACCCCTACCTTCCCAACCGCTAAGCGCTCCGACCATGGCCTACACGCTGGAACAACTCAACGCCGCCACGCCTGATGACGCCGTGGCCATGCTCGACGGCTTGTACGAGCATTCGCCCTGGATCGCCCGGCAGGCGCTGGCCGCCCGCCCGTTCCGGTCACTGGCCCATTTGCAGGACCAGATGCGCCGGGTGCTGGACGATGCCGATATCGAAGCCCGGCTGGCGCTGATCCGCGCCCACCCGGAGCTGGCCGGCCGCGCCATGCTGCGCAATAGCCTCACCGCCGAATCCACGCAAGAACAGGATCAGGCCGGGCTCACGCATTGCTCGCCCGAAGAGCTTGCGCAGTTGCAGCAATTGAACACCGATTACAACGCCCGCTTCGGCTTTCCCTTCATCCTGGCTGTGCGCGGCGCGCGCGGCACGGGGTTGAACCGCCAGCAGATCATCGATGAATTCACCCGCCGGCTCGACAATCCGCCGGACGTCGAAATCAGCGAGGCGCTGCGCAATATTCACCGCATTGTCGAAATCCGCATGGCCGACAAATTCGGTGTCGACTTGACGCTGGGCAACGATATCTGGGACTGGCAGGAACGTCTCAGCATTCACAGTGACCCGGGCTACGCCGAAAAAGGCCAGCTCACCGTCACGTATCTGACCGAGGCGCACCGCGCCTGCGCGCAACGCATTTCGCACTGGATGCGAGACTGCGGCTTCGATGAAGTCGAGATCGATGCCGTCGGCAACGTGGTCGGCCGCTACCGCGCCAGCCGCGACGACGCCCCCACGTTGATGACGGGCAGCCACTACGACACCGTCCGCAACGGCGGCAAGTACGACGGCCGGCTGGGCATCTTCGTGCCGATGGCCTGCGTGCGCGAACTGCATCGCCAGGGGCGCCGCCTGCCCTATCACCTTGAAGTCATCGGCTTCGCCGAGGAAGAAGGCCAGCGTTACCGCGCCACGTTCCTGGGCTCGGGCGCCTTGATCGGCGACTTCAAACCCGAATGGCTGGACCAGAAAGACGCGCAAGGCATCACGATGCGCGACGCCATGCTCCACGCCGGCCTGTGCATCGACGACATCCCCAAGCTGCGCCGCGATCCTGCCCGCTATCTGGGCTTTATCGAAGTGCACATCGAACAAGGCCCCGTGCTGTTCGAAATGGGCCTGCCGCTGGGCATCGTCACGTCCATCAACGGCAGCGTGCGCTACCAGGCGCAGATCTTCGGCATGGCCTGCCACGCCGGCACCACGCCCATGAACCGCCGCCGCGACGCGGCCACGGCCACGGCTGAACTGGCGTTGTTTGTGGAGCAGCGCGCGGCGCGCGACGGTGATTCGGTCGGCACGATCGGCATGCTGGAAGTGCCTAGCGGGTCCATCAACGTCGTGCCGGGCGAATGCCGTTTCAGCCTGGATTTACGTGCCCCCAGCGACCCGCAGCGCGACGCCTTGGTGAACGACGTGCTGGCCGAGCTTGCCGCCATCTGCCAACGCCGCGGCCTGCGCTACTCGCTTGAAGAAACCATGCGCGCCGCCGCGGCGCCCAGCGACCCGGTCTGGCAACAGCGCTGGGAACGCGCCGTTGACGCGTTGGGCGTGCCGCTGCACCGCATGCCCAGCGGCGCGGGCCACGACGCCATGAAGCTGCACGAAGTCATGCCTCAGGCCATGTTGTTCGTGCGCGGCCAGAATTCCGGCATCAGCCACAACCCCCGCGAATCCACCACCCGCGACGACATCCAGCTGGCCGCGCTTGCCATGCAGCGCCTGCTGGACGACCTTGCCAACGACATCACACGCTAAAACCATGACCGACTACGCCCGACTCGACGCCTGGGTAGACGCCCACTTTGATGAGGAAGTGCGCTTCCTGCAATTGCTGGTGCGCGTGCCCACCGATACGCCACCCGGCAACAATGCCCCCCACGCCGTCCGCACCGCCGAACTGCTGCAAGACTTCGGCTTCGACGCCGAGGCGCACACCGTGCCCGCCGAGCAGGTCAAGGACTACGGCATGGAGTCCATCACCAACCTGATCGTGCGGCGCGAGTACGGCCCCGGCCGCCGCGTGGCGTTAAACGCCCACGGCGACGTGGTGCCTCCGGGCGACGGCTGGCAGCACGACCCTTACGGCGCCGAGATCGATAACGGCAGCCTGTACGGCCGCGCCGCCGCCGTCAGCAAGAGCGACTTCGCCAGCTTCACCTTTGCCGTGCGCGCGCTGGAAGCGGTTGCCCGGCCCACCCACGGCGCGGTCGAACTGCACTTCACATATGACGAAGAATTTGGCGGTTTGCTGGGCCCCGGCTGGCTGCTGTCGCAAGGCCTGACCAAGCCCGACCTGATGATTGCCGCGGGCTTCAGCTATGAAGTCGTGACCGCGCACAACGGCTGCCTGCAGATGGAAGTGACCGTGCACGGCAAGATGGCGCACGCCGCCATTCCGTCCACTGGCGTTGACGCGTTGCAAGGCGCGGTCAAAATCCTGAACGCGCTGTATGCGCAGAACGAGCAATATCAGCGCATCACGTCAGACGTTCCCGGCATCAGCCATCCCTACCTGAACGTCGGACGCATTGAAGGCGGCACCAACACCAACGTCGTCCCGGGCAAGGTCAGCTTCAAGCTCGACCGGCGCATGATCCCCGAAGAAAATGCGGCGGAAGTCGAAGCCAACATTCGTCAGATCATCCAGGACGCGGCCGCCTCCATGCCCGGCATCAGCATCGACATCAAGCGCCTGCTGCTGGCCAATTCCATGCGCCCGCTGCCGGGTAACCAGCCGCTGGTTGCCGCCATCCAGAAGCATGGCGAAGCCCTCTTCGGGGAACCCATACCCGCCATGGGCACGCCCCTGTACACGGATGTGCGTCTGTATGCCGAAGCGGGCATTCCCGGCGTGATCTACGGCGCGGGGCCGCGCACGGTGCTGGAATCGCACGCCAAGCGCAACGATGAACGCGTGGTGCTGGAAGACCTGCGCCGCGCCACCAAGGTCATTGCCCGCACGCTGGCGGACTTGCTTCATCCGGTCTGATAAATCGTCTGACTGAACCGGGCACGGCGCCACCCGATGCGCGTCGTGCCCCGCCTTCCCCTCTCCTGTAACGCCTGGCGGCAGCCTGCCCTCGGCGTCCGCACGCTCGTACAATTCCTTCATTAAGTAACTTTTCATGTCAATTTAATGCGGGTTTTCCTCTATTTCGAACCTTAACCCCAGCTGTATACATTCCTCGTACACAAGCAAAGTTTTCAGGATTTTCCCGACCGACATTCCACTCCGCCAGGAGACGTTCCCATGCAGGCTGCATCGTCCGCGCCATCCGGCGCGTCGCAAGACATCCATCCCGTTGACCAGCGCCTGCCCAACGGCAAGCTCGCGGCGCTAGGCCTGCAACACGTGCTGGTGATGTATGCCGGCGCCGTGGCCGTGCCGCTGATCGTGGGCCGCGCCCTGAACCTCACGCCTGACGAAGTGGCCATGCTGATCTCGGCCGACCTGTTCTGTTGCGGGCTGGTGACGCTCGTGCAAACGCTGGGCGCCACGCAATGGTTCGGCATCAAGCTGCCCGTCATGATGGGCGTCACCTTTGCGGCGGTGGCGCCCATGGTGGCGATGGCCAACGCCAATCCCGGGCAGGCGGGCGCCCAACTCCTGTTCGGCACCATCATCGGGGCGGGCATCGTGTCGATACTCATCGCCCCGCTGATCAGCCGCATGCTGCGCTACTTTCCGCCAGTCGTGACGGGCACCATCATCACCGTCATCGGCATCACGCTGATGCGCGTGGGCATCAACTGGATCTTCGGCAATCCGTCCGGCCCCACCGCCCCGGTCATCGTTGACCCCATCTATGCCAAATGGCTGGCCGACGTCACCTCCCCGGGCAGCGCGATTCCTCCCGTGCCGCAAGGCTTCGCCATCATGCCGTCCATGCCCAACCCCAAGTACGCCGACCTGACCGGCCTGGGCATTGCGGCGTTGGTGCTGGTGGCGATCTTGCTGATCGTGAAGTACACCCGCGGCTTCATCGCCAACATCTCGGTGCTGCTGGGCATCGTCATCGGCGCCATCGTGGCGTCCGCAACCGGCATCATGACGTTCGAAAAAATCGGCCAGGCTGACTGGTTCGACATCGTGCTGCCCTTTCACTTCGGCATGCCGCAATTCGACCCCATGCTGATTTTGAGCATGTCGCTGATCATGGTCGTGGTGATGATCGAATCCACCGGCATGTTCCTGGCGCTGGGCGAAATGACCGACCGCGAAATCACCCAGCAAGCCATGGCGCGCGGGTTGCGCACCGATGGTCTGGGCACCTTGATCGGCGGCATCTTCAATACGTTTCCCTACACCAGCTTTTCGCAAAACGTTGGGCTGGTTGCGGTAACCGGCGTGAAGAGCCGCTTCGTCTGCGTGGCAGGCGGCATCATTCTGCTGGTGCTGGGTTTGCTGCCCAAGATGGCGGCGCTGGTGGAATCATTACCCACCGTAGTGCTGGGCGGCGCGGGCATCGTCATGTTCGGTATGGTGACGGCCACCGGCATCCGCATCCTGTCCGGCGTGGACTTCAAGGGCAACCGCCACAACGCGATGATCGTGGCGGTGTCGATCGGGGTCGGCATGGTGCCGCTGATCGCGCCCAACTTCAAGCAATGGATGCCGCATTCGCTGCATACGCTGATTGAGTCGGGCATTTTGCTGGCGTCGCTGTCGGCCGTGCTGCTCAATCTGTTCCTGAACGGGGCCACGCACGACGAACGCGCCATCATCACGGCCGCGTTGCAAGTCGAGGAACACTAACCACAAAGGACTCTGACTGTTTACGCCGCGGCCCCGGCCGCGGCGCTTCAGGCCCATCAGGCCAGACGCATCACCCGGCGCCAGAACAGCACCGCCACCATCACGAAGACGGCCAAGCCCAGGTACGACGCGGGCTTGGCGAACGCCTCGCCAGCGATGGCCAGCGGCGCATCCGTACCCGCGCCGCCGATGATGGCCGCCATCAACACGCCCACCAGACTTTCACCCACGATCAGGCCAGACGCGATCAGCACGCCACGGCGGTTGGCCGCGTCCGCAAACTGTTCGTAAGGCTTGCCCGCGGCGGCGGCACGGCGGCGCAACGCGCGCTCAAGCAGCCACGCCAGCACCGCCCCCGCCACAATGGGCGCGGCCACGGTGGGCGGCAGATAGATGCCGATGCCCACCGCCAGCACTGGGATGCGCGCGACGCGGCAAGTGCGCTTGAGGATTTCATCCACCACAATCAACGCCACGCCCACGGCCATGCCGATCAGGATCATCGTCCAGTTCAATTGATGCGTGAAGATGCCGCGCGTAATGGCCAGCATCAGCGTCGCCTGCGGGGCCGACAAGGCTTGTGCGGGGTCCATGCCGTCGCGCGGCATCGCGTCCGCAAAACCGTAAGCGTTGTAGAGCAGTTCCAACACCGGCGAAATGACCGCCGCGCCCACCACGCAACCGATCAACAGGGCCACCTGCTGACGCCACGGCGTCGCACCCACGAGCCAGCCCGTCTTCAGGTCTTGCAGGTTGTCGTTGGAAATAGAAGCCACGGCCACCACGGCCGACGTGCTGAAGATGGCCAGCGCAATCGCCATCTGCACGCCGTTCTGCACCGCCAGCAACTCGCCGCCCAGCGTCAACATCAACAGCGACACCAGCACGATGGCGACGATGCCCACGCCTGAAATCGGGCTCGTCGACGACCCCACCAAGCCCGCCATGTAGCCGCAAGCTGCGGCCACCAGAAAGCCGAACACGAACGCGAACAGCACGGCGTAGGCCACCAGCTTCCAGATGGCGGCGGCCGACAACGGCGCGCCCGCCAGGAACACCTGGAAGGTGATCACCAGGATGGCCACCAGCACCAGCGTCACCACCGAGATCCAGCCAGCGGACAAGTCGCGCTCGGTGCGCGGCGCCTGGCCTGCCCGCGCCGCGCCTGCCTTCGTCAACGCCGAAAACGACGCTTTGACGCCGCGCGCCATCGGCATGAACAAGGTCGCCAACGTCCAGATTGCGCCTACGCCGATCACGCCCGCGCCAATGAAGCGCACCTGCGACGACCACAGGCCGGTGGCGTACGTTTCCAATGACACGCCGGCGGGCATGTCGCCCATGGCGGTCAGCACCGGCACGGCGATGCCCCACGAGATGATCAGGCCGGTCAGCATGGCCAAACCCGCGACGATACCGATCAGGTAGCCGGCGCCCAACAGCGCCAACGAGAAGCCCATGGGCAGGCGGATTACCGCGCCGCCAAGCGCGAACCAGCCGCTGACGCTGTCGCCCAGCACCCGCAGGCCGCTCGCGGCAAAGCTGACGGCCGCGGCCACCGCGCCACCCGCCACGATGTCGCCCATGCCGGTCGCAGCCGGTTTGGCCGATGCGCCGCCGCTGTCTTGCGCGGCATCTTGCGCGCGCTCCGCGCTACCCACGCGCAGGATCTCGGCGGCGGCCACGCCTTCGGGGTACGGCAGGTCGCTTTGCACCACCATCACGTGACGCAGCGGAATCGTGAACATCACGCCCAGCATGCCGCCGGCCGCGCAAATGCCCAGCGTCTGCCAGAACGGAAAGCCCTGCCAGTGGCCCATCATGACCAGCGCAGGCAGGATGAAAATGATGGAAGACAAGGTGCCCGCGGCCGAGGCCTGCGTCTGCACCATGTTGTTTTCAAGGATGTTGGCGTCTTTGAACAGACGCAGCACCGACATCGAAATCACCGCAGCGGGGATGGCGGATGAGAACGTCAGGCCCACCTTCAGCCCCAGGAAGACGTTAGAGGCCGTGAAGATCACGGTGATCAGTGCGCCGAGCAAGACGCCGCGGAACGTAAGCTCCGGAAGCGTGACGTTTGCCGGGACGCTGACGGGTTGAGTCATTGAAGTCTCCCGTTTGGAATTCTGCTAAACCGCGCATTCTAGCGCTTCAGCGTCCACCCAGTGGTCACCACGCGTAAGCGCCGCCTTGCGGCAGAAGCTGCCGGCAATGGAAAGTCTGGCAAAAGATTATGCTGAAAGCCGGTACATCCGCCCTGGAATTTGATCACTCATGCCATCGACACAGGTCTAGCATGGAGCGATAACAGGAGACAACTTCACGATGCGCGACCAGAGCCACCCCGCCCCCGACGCCGATCATCCGCACGACGCCGACCCCGCCGAAACCGCCGAATGGCGCGACGCCTTGCAGTCACTGGTAGACGCTGAAGGCGCCGGCCGCGCCGGCTATGTGTTGGATAACCTGCTGGGGCATGCCGCCACGCTGGGGCTGCGCGCCAACAGCCAGACGCGCACCGCCTACCTGAACACGATCCCGGCCGACCAGGAACCGCCCTTTCCCGGCAACCTGGCGGTAGAAGAACGCATCGCCCGCATCAACCGCTGGAACGCGCTGGCCATGGTGGTGCGCGCCAATCAGGCGCACGGCGAATTGGGCGGCCACATTGCCAGCTACGCATCGGCCGCCGATTTGTTCGAAGTGGGCTTTAACCACTTCTTCCGCGCGCAGTCGGAAGATGGCCCCGGCGACCTGGTCTACATGCAGCCGCACTCGGCGCCCGGCGTTTACGCGCGCGCCTATCTGGAAGGCTTTCTGAATGAGGCCGACCTGGCGCACTTCCGCCAGGAAATCACCGCCACGTCGCGCGGCCTGCGCGGCTTGTCGTCCTATCCGCACCCGTGGCTAATGCCAGACTTCTGGCAATTCCCGACCGGTTCCATGGGCATCGGCCCCATCAACGCCATTTATCAGGCGCGCTTCATGCGCTACCTGGAGCACCGCTCGCTGGTGCCGGCCAGCGGCGACCGCAAGGTCTGGGGCATTTTTGGCGACGGCGAAATGGACGAGCCCGAATCCATCGCCGCCCTGACGCTCGCCGCGCGTGAAAAGCTCGACAACCTGGTCTTCGTCGTCAACTGCAACCTGCAACGGCTGGATGGGCCGGTGCGCGGCAACGGCCGCATCATCGACGAACTGGAAACGCTGTACGCGGGCGCGGGCTGGAACGTGATCAAGCTGGTCTGGGGCAGCGATTGGGACGCCCTGCTCAGGCGCGACACAAGCGGCGCGCTGGCCCGCGCGTTCGCCAACACCGTTGACGGCCAATTCCAGACCTTTGCCGCCAACGACGGCGCGTTCAATCGCGCCCACTTCTTCAACCAGAATCCCGAACTGGCCACGCTGGTGGCTGACTGGACTGACGAGGCCATCGACCGCCTGCATCGCGGCGGCCACGACATGGTGAAGATCCACGCGGCCTATCACCGCGCGGCGCAGCACCGTGGGCAGCCCACGGTGATTCTGGCGCAGACCAAGAAAGGCTTCGGCATGGGTGCGGCCGGCCAGGGCAAGATGACCACGCACCAACAAAAGAAGCTGGACGACGAGGCCCTGCTGGCGTTTCGCGACCGCTTCGCGCTGCCGATTTCAGACGCCGATTGCCTGGCGCTCAAGTTCTATCGCCCCGCTGAAGACAGCGCCGAACTGCGCCATCTGCAAGCGCGCCGCGCCGCGCTGGGCGGCCACATCCCACGCCGCCGTACCGAAGCGCCGCGCCTGACGCCGCCGGATGCCGAGCATTGGGCACGCTTCGCGCTGGCCGCCGACGGCAAGGAAATGTCGTCCACGATGGCCATCGTGCGCATGCTGACCGCGTTGCTGAAAGACAGCACCGTGGGCTCGCGCATCGTGCCCATCGTGGCCGACGAAGCCCGCACCTTCGGCATGGCCAACCTGTTCCGCCAGATCGGCATCTACTCGGCTCAAGGCCAGTTGTACGAACCCGAAGACATCGGCTCGGTGCTGTACTACCGCGAAGCGCGCGACGGCCAGATTCTTGAGGAAGGCATCACCGAAGCGGGCGCGATCTCGTCGTGGACGGCGGCCGGCACCAGCTACTCGGTCAATGGCCTGCCGATGCTGCCCTTCTATATCTATTACTCGATGTTCGGTTTTCAGCGCATCGGCGACCTGATCTGGGCCGCCGCCGACCAACGCACGCGCGGCTTTCTGGTGGGCGCCACGTCGGGCCGCACCACGCTGGGCGGCGAAGGGCTGCAACACCAGGACGGTTCCAGCCACATCATGGCCGCCGCCGTTCCCAACTGCCGCGCCTACGACCCGGCCTATGCGTACGAGGTTGCCGTTATCGTCGAACACGGCATGCGGCGCATGCTGGACGAGCAGCGCGACGAATTCTTCTATCTGACGGTCACCAACGAAAACCTGGCGCAGCCCGACATGCCCGCCGACGCCGGCGTGCGCGAGGGCATTCTGCGCGGGCTGTATCGCCTGCGCGCAGCCCGCGGCAAGGCGCAAGTGCGGCTGCTGGGCGCGGGTCCGATGCTGCGCGAAGCCGAAATGGCCGCTGACCGTTTGCGCGATCAGCATGGCGTGGACGCCGAAGTCTGGAGCGTCACCAGCTTCTCCGAGCTGGCCCGCGACGGCCGCGAAGCCGAACGCGCCCGCGTGTTGGGCCTGGACGCGGCCCCCGGCGCCGACTGGGTCCGCACGTGCCTGGGCGGCAGCGACGCCCCCGTCATTGCCGCCACCGATTACGTGCGCGCCGTGCCTGACCAGATCCGCGCCTGGGTGCCGGCCCCCTACCGCACGCTGGGCACCGATGGGTTCGGGCGCAGTGACACGCGCGCCCAATTGCGCGACTTCTTCGAAGTCAGCGCCGACTGGATCGTGCTGTACGCGCTGGACAGCCTGGGCCGCCAGGAAGAGGCCAACACGCTGCGCAAGAAACTGAACGCGCATACGCGAGGAACGCCTCCCTGGGAATCATAAAAAATCCGCCTCGTTCTTGATCAAAAGCGTCCGCTCGCTGCACTGCAACAACCAATCGGGCGCGCTTTCTGGTGAAATACGGGCGTTCCCTAAGCATTTCGCAAAGAAACCGGCGGGCCGCGAGCCCGCCGTTTGTCATCCCGTTTTCTTTTTCAGTTAGTGCCTCAGAGGCCCCGATCCCATGGACGACACTCTTACCAAAATGGCGTTGGATTACCACGCCTATCCCACCCCCGGCAAAATCTCGGTCGTGCCGACCAAGACCCTGGCCAACCAGGACGACTTGTCCCTGGCCTACTCGCCCGGCGTGGCTGCAGCTTGCATGGCCATCTTCGACCAAGGTGAAGACGCCGCCTCGAAGTACACCTCGCGCGGCAACCTGGTGGGCGTGATCACCAACGGCACCGCCGTCCTCGGTCTGGGCAACATCGGCCCGCTGGCCGCCAAGCCGGTCATGGAAGGCAAAGGCTGCCTGTTCAAGAAGTTTGCCGGCATCGATGTGTTCGACATTGAACTGGCCGAGAACGATCCGGACAAGCTGGTCGACATCATCGCGGCGCTGGAGCCCACGCTGGGCGGCGTCAACCTGGAAGACATCAAGGCGCCCGAGTGCTTCTACATCGAGAAGAAGCTGCGCGAGCGCATGAAGATTCCCGTCTTCCATGACGACCAGCACGGCACCGCCATCATTTCGTCGGCCGCTATCCTGAACGGCCTGAAGGTCGTGAACAAGGACATCGGCTCGGTCAAGCTGGCTTGCTCCGGCGCCGGCGCCGCCGCCATCGCTTGCCTGGACCTGCTGGTCCACCTGGGCGTCAAGCGCGAGAACATCTTCGTGGTGGATTCCCGTGGCGTCATCTGGGAAGGCCGCGATGAAAACATGGAAGCCAACAAGAAGCGCTACGCGCAGAAGACCGACGCGCGCACGCTGGCCGATGTGGTCAACGGCGCCGACGTGTTCCTGGGCTGCTCGACCGCTGGCGTCATGACGGGCGACATGGTCAAGACCATGGCCGACCGTCCGCTGATCTTGGCCCTGGCCAACCCGGAACCGGAAATCCGCCCGGAAGTGGCCAAGGCCGCCCGCCCGGATTGCATCATCGCCACCGGCCGTTCGGACTACCCGAACCAGGTCAACAACGTGCTGTGCTTCCCCTTCATCTTCCGCGGCGCCATGGATGCCGGCGCTTCGCGCATTACGGAAGAAATGAAGCTGGCTTGCGTGAAGGCCATTGCCGATCTGGCGCAAGCCGAGCAGAACGATGAAGTGGCCCGCGCCTACGCCGGCCAGGAACTGTCGTTCGGCCCCGACTACATCATCCCGAAGCCCTTCGACCCGCGCCTGATTTTCCAAATCGCGCCGGCCGTGGCCCAAGCGGCCGCCGACTCCGGCGTGGCCGCCCGCCCCATCGAAGACATCGAAGCCTACCGCCAAAAGCTGATGGGCTTTGTGTACCACTCCGGCCAGCTGATGCGTCCGCTGTTCGCCCAAGCCAAGAAGGCGCCCAAGCGCGTCATCTACGCTGACGGCGAAGACGAACGCGTCCTGCGCGCCGTGCAAACCGTGGTTGACGAGAAGCTGGCCCGCCCGATCCTGATCGGCCGTCCGTCGGTCATCGAAATGCGCATCAACAAGGCCGGCCTGCGTTTGGTGGCGGGCGAGCACTTCGAAATCGTGGACCCGGAAGACGACGAGCGCTTCAACGAAACCTGGACCGCGTACTACCAGCTGAAGGGCCGTGAAGGCGTGACGCCGGCCATCGCCAAGGCGATGATCCGCAAGCACAACACGCTGATCGGCGCGATGCTGCTGCGCCGTGGCGACGCCGACGCGCTGCTGTGCGGCGTGGCCAGCAAGTACGACAACCAGCTCAAGTACATCGACGAAATCATCGGCAAGAAGGAAGGCCAGACGTACGCCGCCCTGAACGTGCTGATGCTGCCTGACCAGACGCTGTTCGTCACCGACACCCACGTCAATGAAAACCCGACGTCGGAAGAAGTGGCCAACATCACGATCCAGGCCGCCGACGAAATGCTGCGCTTTGGCGTGGTGCCGAAGATTGCCCTGCTGTCGCACTCGAACTTCGGCAGCCGCGTGACGGAGTCGTCCAAGAAGATGGCCTCCGCCAGCAAGCTCGTGCAAGAGCGCGCGCCTGACCTGGAAGTGGACGGCGAAATGCACGCCGACGCCGCCCTGTCGGAAAAGATCCGCGTTCTGGCTTATCCGGACAGCACGCTCAAGGGCCGCGCCAACCTGCTGGTCATGCCGAACCTGGACACCGGCAACATCACGTACAACATGCTGAAGATGACGGGCAGCAATGGTGTCGCGATGGGCCCGATCCTGCTGGGCGCGGCGCGCCCGGTGCACATCCTGACGACCAGCGCCACCGTGCGCCGCATCGTCAACATGACGGCGCTGGCCGTTGTGGATGCGCAGCAGGAAGCCGCTGACGCCGCCAAGAAGCGCCGTTGATCGCCAACGCGCTGTAGCCGCACGGGCGCCCCACGGGGCGCCCGTTTTCATTGGGCGGTATCGCACAACGGCATCACCGCCGCATCGCACCCGGCATCGTGTCGCGATCGTCCACGCGCGAAGATAGTCTGCGCCCCTGGCGGATGGTAAAACCGAGCTTGTCACTTTTCAGGAGACGACATGCTGGCCGATGCCCTCTATGCCTGGTTCCACTACCTGGCCATCTTCGTCATGGTAGTGGTGCTGACCGCCGAAGCCGTGCTGCTGCGCCCCGACCTTACCGCCAACGGCGTGAAGCGGCTGATCATCTATGACCGGCTCTACGGCGTCAGCGCCATCCTGGTGCTGGTCACCGGCCTGCTACGCCTGACCTTGGGTGCGAAAGGCGCGGCGTTCTACATGAGCTCACCGTGGTTCCACGCCAAGATCACACTGTTCGTCATCATTGCGCTCTGTTCGATCCCGCCCACACTGAAGATTCTGCGCTGGGCGAAACAATCTCGTCAGCAGGCAGGCTTTGTGCCGGCCGCGCCAGAGATCAAAAGCGTACGGCGCTGGGTGATGATTGAGTCGCACCTGTTCATCTTCCTGCCGCTGTTCGCCGTGCTGATGGCCCGCCACATCAGCGTGTAGCCGCTGACGCCGGCCAGCCTTCGGCCAGGCAGGCGATCAAGTAGTCGACAAATGCCCGGGCTCGGGCGGGAAGCAAGCGGGTTTCCGTGACGACGTGCACGGGAAACGGGCCCAGGCTCCATTCCGGCAGCACGCGCCGCAAGCCGCCGGAGGATTCAAGCTCGGTCTGGTCGCCGCCTAGCGCGGCGATGCCCGCGCCCAGCATCGCCAAGCGGCGCGCCATGCCCGCGTCATTCACCGAGAAGCGGCTGCCGGGCATGACGCTGATCCGCTCGTCGCCGCGGACAAGCTGCCAACGCGTCGATGCCCCGTTGTCTTGCGCCCGAAATCCGATGCATTCGTGCCCCGCCAATTCTGACGGATGGGCGGGCGAGCCGTGGGTCAACAGATACGCTTCCGATGCGTAAAGAACTACGCGCAGCGCACCCAGCGTTCTGGCGATGCGCGAAGAGTCCGGCAACTCGCCGATCTTGATCGTCAGATCGCAAGGCTCGGCCACCCGGTCTGCATGTTCCAGGCTGGCCAGATTCACATGAAACGCCACCTCCGGGTGACGGCGTGCAAACCCCAGGAAGATTTCGGCCATCACGTCGGTAGCAAAGGTGGCTGGCATGTTGATGCGCAACAGGCCCGAAGGCGTGGCGGTCAGCGCCTGCAATTCCTCATGCGCGACCTGCGCTTCTTCCACGATGCGCAGGCAGCGCTCAAGATAGAGTTCACCCGCGCCCGTCAGCTCCATCTTGCGCGTGCTGCGGTTCAGCAGGCTCAAGCCCACCGAGCGCTCCAGTTCCGCTACCCGGCGCGACAGGGTCGATTTCGGCAGCCCCAACACGAGGGCGGCGCGGCTGAAGCTGCGCGCCTTGGCTACCTCTGCAAACAGCTCCATGCTGTGCAGGCGTCTCACGGCAGTCTCATCCGGCGTGTCTCCGTTACGGTTCGGCCGGCGTGGCACCACCGCCGGCAAGCCGCATTGTGGGATCAGACTTTTAAGAATTTCTTAATGGCCGCGGCCATGCGGACACATCATGCCGTTATGGGCAGCGTGCCCGCGCGGGGGGCTTTGGCTCGTCGTCGCCGACGACGAACGTCGCAAACTTAAAGACGCCGACTTCCTCGTTCGTCACAATGCCGGCCAGCCTTCCATCGAACGCTTGCATGACTGACATGCCTTCTGGCACGTCGGCGTGGCCCACGTGCTTGGCCACCTGGCCCTCTGCCGGGCTGAACACCAGTACGCCGGGAAAAGGTTCACGCTGCCCATCGATCACGCGCCTGATGGTCTTGACCTGTGTTCCCTCGGCATAGTCAAAGCCCCCCCGCTGCACGCGGCAGGCAAGCTCCGCGTCACTGACTCGCAGCAAGCGCCGGTCCCCATCCAGATATATTCTGGGCTCGCTCAACATCAGCCCGAACACCTTCACGGCTACAGGATCTTTTACTTCGATACGCCAGCGGTCAGGGTCGCTCGAGCCGTCCACATAGACGGTGCCGGTCGAACCATACAACACCGATCCCGCATGGATCTCAATTCCCTCGACCTCGTTGCCGCTACCCAGCTTGCACTGGCTCAGGGCCTTCAGCGCGCCATCGGGCTGGGTATCGAATTCGACGTCCTGTGTGCTGTCGCAACGCCACCCTTGCACCAGTTGGTCGCCCTGGCCTTTCAGGACGACACTTCGCGGATACCGGCGAATCAGCGCATACGTATCTTTTTCGTATTCGGTGTCCAGATAGCGGCGCGCAAGCATGGCCTGCACGCCGAGAAAGGGAGTGGGCGCAGGAAATTCGGCCTCGACGTACGTTTCCAACTGCCCTTCGTCTTGCAACTTCAGCCGGGTGCCGGCGGGCATGGCCACGCCACCCACGGTGGTCGCTTGTTCCAGCGTAACGTTGCGCGCCGCCTCGGCCCGCTCACTCTCAAGCTCAATTTGCCTGACCATGAAGTGAACCCACACAAAGAAGGCAAAGGGCACCGCCAGCACCACGAAGAGCACGGCCGACTTCTTCCAATGCTTGCGGACCGTTCGGCGATGGCCGGCGCTGATGGCCAGCACCACGCCCCACCCTGCCAGCACGACGCCGGCAAGCAAGCCAAACAAAAGCAGCAGGTAGAAATTGAC
>Ga0256899_1000221_pt1 | contig 21603 bp, 12 predicted proteins | sample MC6MC0687MT_FD_190202 | JGI IMG/M metagenome (GOLD analysis project Ga0256899, IMG submission 190202) | Metatranscriptome of enriched soil aggregate microbial communities from Iowa State University, Ames, United States - MC6-MC0687-MT... | ecosystem: Environmental > Terrestrial > Soil >...
ATTTTTTGGTGCATTTTTGCTTGAGTCCAATTGTTGTTTACGTTTTTCTTTTTCACGCTCTTCAATACGTTTTCTATATTCTGGACTATGGAGCATCAAACTGTCTCTAATGACTGTACGTACGCTGTCCCGATAGACCGAATCCGTTTCCATCCGCTCCACATTAAAGCGTTTTCTAAATCCTTTGCTATCGGTATCATAATATTCCTTAAGTTTTTTGGAACTCATCCAGATCTCTTTAAACTTATTATAGTCCATATTGATAATAAACCCGATACCTGTTTCAACATATTGTCCCTGAAGGGTCACCTGATATTGGTTTTTGCGATAAACACGGGCGAAATAACGGCCGTCCTGGGATAATTGATAATCCAGTTGGATATCGCCCGCAATATTATTGGCGGTCTCTCCGGGCCTTGTATTGCCCTCAACCTCGAAATTAGAGCCTACGGTGATTTTCAGGCGGTCATTCAAGAGCATTTTTGATACACCAATATTTAAATCTGTTCGGGTCTGTCCAGCTCCGGTCGCGTAATCCTGTTCAGAGGTTAGGTTGAAATCCAGTTCTACACCGGTGATCAACTCTGAAGCCAAACGGTTCAACTGTCCGCTCAGGAACGAACTGATACTATTTCGGACAATGGCCTCTGTACCACCACCACCAGATAAACTTTCAAATGGATTGGTCGACATAAATCTTCCCAATACAATGAGTGAGAATACCTGTTTATTGAGCTCTGATGGATTTTCACGGAGTGTCGTCAGCGCATTGTTTACTTTGCTGACCACATCTTGAGAGACAATAGAGTTGTTCTCATCCAAGTCGATATCAAAGCCCAACTGTGGCTGGAAGAGTTTGTCAGTAATTTTTAGCAACACATTAAATGGTACACGTTGTTTGTACAGATTGGCATTTTCTGATCCCAATTGCGTCGCCACCAGTTCTAAGGTAGGCGCTTTGGTCGTATATGCTGCCGTAATATTAAGTCGCGCATCCAATGGATCTCCATTCCAGGTGATGGTACTTCCTTTTTGGAAGGTGAAATCTTTTTTCACAGGGCCAAAACTAAACGAGTAGCTTCCTTTGTCTACGGTAAATGTTCCCGACAAGGTAATTTTACTGCTGGCATCTATACCTGCATTTAATTCTGCCTGACCCTGAATATTGAGCGCATCCTGTGAACCAGCATCTAGGAGAATCTTAAATTTAGCCTCTTTATCCGTTTGTAGGTTTAGATCCACATCCATACCGGTCAATTTAGTAACAGTCATCGAATCTAACTTTGCAAATATATTTGCACGTGTGGTATCACTCTTATCAACAAATTCGACCACACCTTTACGATCAGCCATACCCGGGTTCTCATTCGGCATAACAAAGGTGAAATCGGTATCACCAAGGACCTTGATTGTTCCATCGACAACAGGTTTGTCCAGATTTCCTCTGATCCGTAGGTTGGATGTCAGGTACATCTTACCATAAAACATGTCGTTGTCCGTCTGGGTGGAGTTTAACACCTCAAAATTGTCGGTATTCACATTCAGATTAAAATCAAAATCAGTATAGGTTTTTGTATCGATCGAACCAGTAACTTTGGCAATATTTCCTTTCTTATCCTCCAAGGCGAATTTCGTGAAATTGATTCCGCTATTATCAAAATGCACGGTCTCATCCTTTGCTTTGAAAAGGGCGTTCAACATGGCGATATTGAACTGCGCATCTTTAAACTTGACATCGCCATCTATTAGGGGTTTTGAAGGAGACCCGGTAATTTTCAGTTGACCTTCAAGGTTTCCTTTTGAATCTTTCAAATAGCCCAAGCTAAATGCTTGCACAGTCTGCATCGTCAATGGCTGAATATCCAATGTGAAATCCAGACTTGATTCACCTTTAGGTGGGCTAATATAGTCTCCACTTAAAACGACATTATTGCCATTTTCGCTGATGCTGACACGAGCATTATAGGTGTTTTCTTTTTCATTGTTGACTTTAATATTCACATTTCCTACGGTATCTTTTCCGACATAGAATTTGTCGATGACCAGATCCGAAACAAATACAGGGTTGCTTTCTAGACGTGATATTGTCGCCTGCCCATTGATACCACCGCCTAGATCCACGATATCACTCTCCAGCATCTTACTTAGGGTCTCAATACGGAAGTTCTTAAAGGAAATATTTACTGGTGAATTCAATATACTGTCCTGCGAGGATATACTCAATTCTTGCCCCTTACTGCTCAGAACAAAATCTTTTGCCTGAATACCCGTACTTCCAAATTTAAGTACATTGGCAGGATTTACATTCCATTTGTCGTAGTTCAGCATTAAGCCGTCTTGATGAAGACTGAAAACAAAAGCTCCATTGTCGACAGCCATATCTCCACCCAAATGGTACTGCTCCTTCTCTTTTCTATCTTTTATCCACAACCCAAAATCCAGGTTATTCTGAATGACGGAACCACTAAATACAGTATTGACAAGTTCAATGTTGCTGACCTTGATTTTATTGATCAGAGCCGAATAGTAAAGGGTGCTATCCAAGGTGTTGATATCCAAGGTAACATTGTTTATCTCTGTCCCACTATAGACTATTTTTGGTGCATCCAATTTGGCCAATATTGTTTTTGTTTCACTGTTAAACATTCCATCCAGCGTGATATCTTTCATTTCTGTCAGTTCTGGGACAAAGTCCTGGACAAATTTGGTACGGGTCAACTGTGCCGAAAACTCGATGCTTTGCGGCTCATATTTAGGCACCTTAACAGGTTGTCCGGGTTGGTAATACACTTGCAAAATATCCTGAATCGCATTTTGCAGTTCCAGAATTTTGTACTTTCCGACCAAGTGGGCATTGAAAAAAGCGGATTTTAAAAGCAGTAAATTTCTGGTTGTATCCGATTTTGCAATCAGGGAAATACTATCCAGGGAATAATAGGCGTCGTTGTACGCAATAGAAGAGTTGGTGATATGGGCCTCCCCATTCAAAAAGTTTGGATCTGCTGAAGTAAAATGCCCGACCATCTTACCGTGGTATTTGAAATCATCCGCCATTAGCTTCAGATTTTTGAGGTTGATGGTGTCAACCATCAATTCAAAATCCACTTGTGGATATTTAGATTTCATATTGGCCGTGGCATCCAGCTTTAATTTAATATTGGGGTCAGGACTCACCACGGAAGCTTTAATATCTCCTTTGTCTGCAGTGAGGTTCATATCGATATTCTGGTAACGATAACCCATAGCATCCATACGGTTTACTTTGCCGTCGAAATTGGCGACAAGTTTTTTGGGATCCGTTCCGTGTCCTTTTATTTTCCCCTCAAATGAAAGTATACCCAGGGTGCTATCCATTTTCATGATCTGGCCAATATCAAAATCACGGATGCTAACAAAAGCATCGTAGGTCGTATCTCTGCCCGCCATGCTCACTTTCCCATTAACTTTGGCTGTTCCTTTTTCGGTCACCAGTGAGAGGTTGGTGTCAAAGGCAGTCATTCCCCCCTTAAAGGTTCCGGTTAGTCCGATTGTATTGGGCAGCTGAAGACCTGTTGGCAACATGGTTTTGGCGACAAGTTTTTCAATATCTGAGCGACCTGTTGTTAATTTTTTCAGATTAAGGTCCATCGACATCTTATCTACATCCGGCAGCCCCTTTAAGCGCAGACTTGCAATAACCCGTGTATTGGACAAGGTCTGGAAATCAATACTGGGAATATTTAGATCATTTAGTTTGCCCACCACGCGACCATCGATATTGAACTTTTTGTCCATCAACGGCTTCATAACCTGCATCGTGTCAAGGAACGGTGCAAAGAAATAAATGTCGCGCATATCGACATGGCTCTTTTTGATCGTCGCATTCACGTAAATCAATTCCGGTTTTTTGGTAATAATATCCAGTGAAGGATAGCTTACTTTTAGGTAGTCCCGAATGAGTGTACGTGGTGTTTCCGCATAGAGGTTCTTAATTTCTGCCCCTGTATTGGTATATTTAAAGTCCCCTTTAAGCTGTTTGATAACAAGGCCAGAGTGATCGGATGCGGTCAATTCATGCAATGATCCACTGATCGAATCCGCACTATAATATAAATCCGTCAGATTTGTTTTTATTCCCGGAATCTTGATGTTGAAATAATCAAAGCCTTTCATACGGACTTGATTGTCATCACGGTAAGCTAGACTTGTATTATCGATATTGATATCTTTGGCCGAGACAACCCATTTGATTTTTGTAGTATCAGCAGTTGTATTACCTTTTTCTGGAGTTTTCTTGGCTATTTTACCAAAGAGTATATCATTGTCGGAACCGTCCAAGTGGATAGTTTGGATATCGACCAGTTCCTTATTTAAATCAATCTTGTTGATATCCGCACGGAGATTTTTAATGTTAAACTTGGTTTTCAACGCACTGGATTGATCCTCATAGCGGACAAGGATATTGGCCAGGTCGGCAATTTGTATCCCCACATCCGGAAGCAGGGTTGTTGTCTGTGCCGTCTTGTCTGTGATACCAAAGTCTTTGACTGTTGGGGCCGTGCCTTCAACGACCGGTTTCCATTGTTTTACGGTCGCATTTAAACCATCTATTTTTACCTTCGGTAGGTTGAAGGCCATGTTTTTTGTCAGGTCAAATTTCTTGATATTGGTGTTTAGTGTACCTAAATAGACGTCAGCACTTGTTCCGATAACGTCATCAGCGTAAACGATATGAAATTTATCAAGCTTTATTTTATCGAGATTGAACAGCAGGGCAGAGGTGGTATCGGCCGTAGGCTTGCTTTCCTTTTCGGATGCAAATGCTTTGACGATATAATCAAAATTAAAGGAACTGTCCGGTAGTGTTCTGCGAATTTTTGCGGTAATTCCTTTCGCTTCGATACTTTGGATCTCGACGGTGTTTTTCAATAGCTTGAGCATATTGATGTCTACAGCTATACGCTCTCCAGCGACCAGGGTATCTTTGCTCTGATCTTCTAGATAGATATCCTGTAACACTAATTTTTTTGGAAAATCAATGTTTATATAACCGATTTTTACCGGCGTACCTATTTTTCCTTCGACATAATGAGTTACTTTTCCTGCAATATAGTTCTGAACGGAGGGTATTCGGATTAAAAATACAACTAGAATAACCAGCGCAATTATTACTCCAATAATCCACAATATTGTTTTGAAAGCAATTCGGGTAAATCTGTTCAACGTATAATTTGATTTAAGTATCTACTAATAAAAATTAAAACGGAAAAAAGTTTGCAAAGTTTTTCAGATATATAACTTATATCACCGCCATTTCAGCAAACTAAGATAAATTTGCTTGTATATGCAAGTTTAATTTGTACTACATATGTATGCAAATATTAGACAATTCCCCATTTTCCCCCTAAAAGTTGTGTTATTGAGAGGATCACATATAAAACACATCAAATAATTGACCAAACCATTTTTGGAGTATAAAGTTTTTTGTTTTTTAATTTTATGTTAACAAAAGCATGTGATATCGATCAATTTGTTAAAAGAGATTACTCCATGAGCTTTTTGTATTTTCCCCAATTTTCAAAAATCACCCATAACCAGATAATGAAAAGTACAGCCCAGATAATTAATCCCATTTGGCTATAAAAAATCATGTTATGTGTAAAAATGCCGATGAGTATTGGAAAGATGACCAATGCGCCTAACGTTCTCGTCTTGGGGAGGATAAACAATAAGCCCCCCAGAATTTCGATGATTGCAACGAGCGGCATCAACCATTTTATCGTGACAAAAGCCTGAAATACCTTTTGCATATCCATGTCCATAGGTGGAACAGGCATATAATGAAAGATTTTATCTAAGCCCGCATTGATAAAAAGAAGGCCAAACAAGACACAAAGGATATTCTTTATGATGTTCATGATCTTAAAATTTAAGGACCAATTATTTAACAGTAATTGTTGTTGGAGGTTCCGCAGAATCATTCGGCTTTTCCTCTTCTTTCTTTTCGCTGTTTCGTTCCACAGTGATTGTACATTCGGTGAGCAGCGCAGCTACTGCACCAATAGCCGCAAATACAGGTGCTAAGATCAGCCCTAGTGCGCCAACAGTAATTGGAAAACTCATGATTTCTTTGCCATGTTTGTCCGAAATACTGATTTTATTTACATTACCCTCTGCAATGATTTCTTTGATCTTTTGTAAAAGGTTCTCACCGTTGATTTGAAATGTTTCCTTGAATCCCATAATGTTATAATTTAAGTTCGCTCTTATAAAGTTATTCATTTTTTTACAGGAATTCTTATAAAGTTAAAAATCAACAGAAAGGCGATAACACAAAATTTTTGTCATTCCATGGAATCATATATGAGCATGAGAGTAAATGAAGGGAACGCAGTCCGAAAAGTAAAGGCAAATCAAAAAAAGTCCCGCGAAACTCGCGGGACTTTGAAAAATATTGTTGATCGTTTTAACCTAAAGTGGTCAAGCTATCTTGAAGAATCTTGATTTTAGCTTCTGCATCAGCTTTCTTGCTTTTTTCGTTTTCAACGATTTCTGGTTTTGCATTTTGTACAAAACGTTCGTTTGAAAGCTTTTTGTCTACCGACACCAAGAATCCTCTCAGGTAGTCTAGTTCTTTTTCGATACGTTCGCGCTCTGCATCTACATCAATATTGTTTTCCAGAAGCACATAACACTCATCCTTACCCGCCAAGAAACTTGTTGCACCAGCTACTTTTTCCGTAACAAAAGTGACAGCTTCTAGGTTAGCAATTTTCGTGATGATTGCAATATACTGTGCCAGATCAATGTCAGACTGTTGGTTGATCGCCAGAGGTAATGCTACTTTTGGTGAGATACCTTTCGAATTCCGGATATTACGAACTTCGGAAATGATCTGTTGTGCTACAGCAAAATCTTTAATCACCTGCTCGTCAAAAGCACTTACTTTTGGGAATTCAGCGACAATGATACAGTCTTTTTCCTCTTTTATACCAAACAGTTCATCGTGCCACAGTTCTTCCGTTAGGAAAGGCATAAACGGATGCACCAAAGTCAATATACGTTGGAAGAAGGATTTTACCATTTCCAAAGTTTCTGAAGCAATTGGTGAGCCATAAGTTGGTTTCACCAGTTCAAGGTACCAGGCACAGAAGTCGTCCCATACCAATTTATAAGTTGTCATCAAGGCATCTGATAAACGGTAATGCTTGAAGTTTTCTTCAATTTCAGTCAATGCTTGGTTGAATCGTGCGTCGAACCATACAGCTGATATTTTGTCCGACGCTGAAGCTGGAGCATCGATGATTTCTAAGCCTTTCACCAAACGGAAGGCATTCCAGATTTTATTGGCAAAATTACGACCCTGTACACACAGCTCAACATCAAAAGGTAAGTCATTTCCAGCAGGAGCTGTCAATAACATGCCCATGCGCGTTGCGTCAGCACCATATTCGTTCATCAAATCAATAGGATCAGGTGAATTACCCAAAGATTTTGACATCTTGCGACCTAATTTGTCGCGTACAATACCTGTAAAATAAACATTTTCAAAAGGGAGCTGTCCACGGAATTCATAGCCCGATACAATCATGCGTGCTACCCAGAAGAAAATAATATCCGGTGCAGTGACTAGATCCTGTGTTGGGTAGTAATAGTTGATCTCTTCATTTTCAGGTTCATTGATACCATTGAATACCGAAATTGGCCATAACCAAGCTGAAAACCAAGTGTCAAGCACATCTTCGTCCTGACGTAGATCTGCAAGCGTTAGACCCGCATTGCCCGATTTTTGCTGTGCCAGTGAAAGCGCTTCTTCGGTGGTCTGTGCAACGACAAAATCATCGTTACCATCACCATAGAAGTAAGCAGGTATTTGATGTCCCCACCACAATTGTCTTGAAATGTTCCAATCTGTTACATTTTCCATCCAGTTGCGATAGCTATTTTTGAATTTCGTTGGATGGAATTTAATGGTATCATCCATGACATTATCCAAGGCAGGTTTTCCCAGGTCTTCCATTTTCAGGAACCATTGGTTAGAGATCTTAGGTTCAATAACAGCACCGGTTCTTTCAGATGTTCCGACATTATTGGTGTAGTTTTCTACTTTTTCCAGCAATCCTTTTTCTTCCAGTTCTTTTTCGATCTCTTTACGTACTTTGAAGCGATCCATACCAGCATAATGTAAGCCGCTGTCGTTTAATTTCGCTTCATCGGTGAAGATATCCACAAATTCCAGATCATGCTTTTTACCTAGTTCGTAGTCATTGATATCGTGCGCTGGAGTTACCTTAAGACAGCCTGTACCAAATTCAAGATCCACATATTCATCTTCAATGATATTCACTTTACGTCCGACGATTGGTACGATCACTTGTTTTCCTTTTAACCAAGTGTAGCGTTCGTCGTTTGGATTGATACATACTGCTGTATCACCAAAGATTGTTTCTGGACGGGTTGTGGCAACGACAATATATTTGTCCGTTCCTTCAACCTGATATTTCAGATGGTATAATTTACCGTTCTTTTCCTTGTAAACAACTTCTTCGTCGGAAATATTGGTTTTTGCTTCTGGATCCCAGTTAACCATGCGGTAACCACGATAGATTAATCCTTTATTGTAAAGGTCAACAAATACACGGATCACCGATTGATACAATTCAGGATCCATGGTAAAACGGGTACGATCCCAATCACAGGAAGCGCCTAGTTTTTCCAGTTGCTTTAAGATAATGCCACCGTACTTTTCTTTCCATTCCCAAGCATGCTTTAAAAAATCCTCACGAGATAGGGATCTTTTGTCAATGCCTTGCTCCTTTAACATAGCGACGACCTTAGCTTCAGTGGCAATGGAGGCGTGGTCTGTCCCCGGTACCCAACAAGCGTTTTTACCCTGCATGCGTGCGCGGCGAATCAAAACGTCTTGAATAGTATTGTTCAGCATATGACCCATGTGCAATACGCCAGTGACATTCGGTGGCGGCATTACAATCGTATAAGGTTCACGTTCGTCAGGAGTAGACCGGAAAAATCCGTTCGCTTTCCAATAGCTGTACCATTTTTCTTCAGCTTCTTTTGGATTGTAAGTTTTCGCTATGCTCATTTTAAATTCTATATTCAATTTTTTAAGGAATACAAAAGTAAGGAATTCTATGTTATTTTCCTTGTTATCATTGATCTTGTTATTGATTGTAGATCAAAGACCAAGGATAAGGGGTGAAGGATCAACGTTAAGGAGCAATGATTAAAGATCAGAGCTGAATGATGACAAGGGGCGAGCATTAAAGATCGAAGAGAATGTACAAAGAGGCAAAAATTAATAAGTCGGAACCATTCAAATAAGCCGAAGGCTTGTACAAGTAGAATCTCAATACTCACTACTAACTACTCAATACTCAAACCTTAATACTTTTTTAATCTTTTCTTCATATTACTAGTCGATTAGCCTGGTTTTAATGTAAATTAATGTAAATTTGCCTGTTTTATTTTTACACGAAGGGATGCAACGATTTGCGAACGAACTTAGGGCGTTAACACAATATTTTTTGTTTTGGCTAATTATCTGTTTTATAGATAGATTTATTTTTATTTCTGCTTTTTTTGAGAAAATAGTAACAGCTCATTTCACTGAGGTTTTTAGAATTTATTTTCATGGATTAAGCCTTGATTTTTCAGCCGTATCCTATATATGTACCATTCCCTTTCTTGTTTATTGTATACTTGGATTTTTTCCAAAGGCCCAGCCGAAACGCATCATCCTTGATATTTACACCATTGTCGTACTGGTTTTATTTTTTGTGACCAGTTTTATCAATGTTAATATCTATCGAGAATGGGGCGATAAAATATCAAAACGAGCTATAGATGCTTTCCTGGCATCACCATCCGGAGCGGTAGCTTCTGCGGAGTCTACACCTGTTTTTCTTCCGATCCTCGGAATGTTAGTGGGGATATTTTGCGGGTATTTTCTCTACCGTTGGATGTTTAAAAAAGTACATTTTTATAATGTTAAATCACCGATTGGCAACTTTGTAAAACTGGCTGTCGGCATTTTTGTTCTCTTTACCTTTATCCGCGGGGGGTATGGCCGTGCGACACTAAACCCTAGTAAAGCTTATTATTCTGAGGTTACCTTTTATAATCATGCGGCTGTGAATACACAATGGTCGCTTTTGCGCGACTTTTTTACCAAGAGTACAAAACTGAAAAGTCCTTATGATTTCTATGGTTCGGATCAACAAGGTCTTCAAGAGCACTTGAAGCCTGCGTTTCAGAGTCAGCCTGATTCTGCTGTCGAAGTTTTATCTACCACACGTCCCAATGTTGTTATCATCATGTTGGAAAGTTTTGTCGGTGACCTCATCCAGTCTTTGGGTGGTGAAAAAGGCATTACACCACATATGGAAGAATTGATCAAAGGTGGAATTTTATTTGATCACATCTATTCCGCTGCCGATCGTTCGGATAAGGGGATGGTTGCTATACTCAGTGGATTTCCAGCACAGGGACCGGAAAGTATTATTAAGTATATTGACAAACACGAAAATATGCCTGCCATTGGTCAGGAATTTGACCATGCAGGTTATGAAACTTCATTTTATCATGGTGGACAAAGTGAATTTTATAATTTCAAGTCCTACATGTTGACACATGGTATTTCCAGAGTGATTGATAACGCCAATTTTGGTTTGGATGCCGAGCGCGCTTCCTGGGGAGTCTACGATCATGTGGTGTTCAACCAGATGATTCATGATTTTAGAAAGGAGAAACAACCCTTTTTCTCGACGATATTTACATTGATCAATCACGAACCATTTGAATTAAAGCACGGTTATAAATTTGGTAGTACCAATAACGCCGATAAGTTCAGAAGCACGGCGAATTATACGGACTCGGCTGTTTTCGATTTTATTGGTAAAGCCAAGAAAGAAGCCTGGTACAAAAATACACTTTTTGTGATTGTCGCGGATCACGGCCATCGTTTGCCATCGGAAAAATGGGAACTTTTCCATCCCAATAGATTCCATATCCCACTGCTGTTTTTTGGGGATGTCATCAAGCCGGAATACCGGGGTAAAATCTTCAATCGCATCGGAAACCAAACCGATTTGGCAACGACACTGTTGACGCAGTTAAAACTTCCGACCAATAGATATCATTGGAGCCGTGATTTATTTAATCCGACGACACCACAGATCGCTTTCTATAATTCCAAAGATGCCTTTGGTGCCGTTACACCAGAACAGGCAGTATCTTTTGATAATGTTGGCCGAATCATCAACTATAGATCCAATAAAGAATATCCTGCTGCCAAAACCGATAGTATATTGAATATTGCCAAAGCGTATTATCAGCAGGTCTATCGTGAATTTCTAAAATATTAACCTGATGAAGTTAAGAGGAATATTAGCACCCTATTTTGCAGTCGCCATTCGCTTTGCCTTTCTTTTAATCGTTTATGCCCTGCTCAGATGGGGGTTTTATCTGCTGAATGCCTCATTATTTCCTAACGTAAATGCAGGAAAACTGTTTGTAATGTTTGGCGGAGGTGTGCGTTTTGATACAGTAGCTTTGCTCTATCTGAATATTCTTTACATTGTTATGCAGACGGTCCCTGGACCATTCACTTATAATCCGACCTATCAACGGATTTCCAAATGGATCTTTGTCGTAGTTAATTCGCTAGGGATCGCCTTGAACCTGATAGACTATGCCTATTACCCTTTTACACTAAAGCGGACCACTGGTACAGTATTGAGCCAGTTTTCAAATGAATCCAACTTGTTTAAATTGGCATTTGACTTTTGTCTTGATTACTGGTATCTCCTGCTGGTATTTGCATTACTCGTCTATGGCCTATCGAAATCGTATCAGTTGATCCAACTGGAAAAACCAAAACGTTATTCCTGGAAGCCTTTCCTCGTTCAGGTTCCTTTCTTTTTATTGACTGCTTTTCTTTTTATAGGTGGTGTTCGTGGCGGCTGGGCACACAGTACCCGTCCGATTACATTGAGCAATGCGGGTGACTATGTGGACACCCCCGAAGAAATGAATATTGTACTGAATACGCCATTTAGTATATTGAAAACCTTAAAAGCTGTTAGTCTCAAGCCGGTGAACTATTATCCAGAGCAGGAGCTGAACAAGTTGTATGATCCGATCCATCTTCCACAAACAGACAAACCCTTCAATAAAAAGAATGTTGTTGTATTGATTTTGGAAAGTTTTGCAAAGGAACATTTTGGTGAACTGAATAAAGATATTCAAGATGGAAAATATAAAGGTTATACTCCTTTTCTAGATTCTTTGATTCGCAACGGCTATACCTTTACAGATACCTATGCTAATGGTCGCAAATCCATCGATGCCTTACCTTCGGTGATTACAGGTATCCCTTCCATAGGCGAACCCTTTGTGCTTTCAGTGTATTCGGGTAATGAGACCACTAGTTTGGCTAAACTCTTGGGAAAAAAAGGATATGAAACTGCATTTTTCCATGGTGCTCCGAATGGAAGTATGGGTTTCTCAGCCTATATGAAGTTAGCAGGAATTCAACATTATTTTGGTAAAAACGAATATAACAATGATCAGGATTTTGATGGTATCTGGGGAATCTGGGATGAACCTTTTCTACAGTTTACCGCTAATAAAATCAATACGTTAAAACAACCGTTTTTTGCAAGCTTCTTTTCGCTGTCCTCACACCATCCTTTTAAGGTGCCAGAAAAGTATCAGGGCAAATTTCCGAAAGGACCGCTACCGGTGCAGGAACCAATCGGCTATACCGACAATGCACTTCGCGAATTCTTTGCGACTGCATCTAAAATGCCTTGGTTTAACAATACCTTATTTGTGATCTGCGCTGATCACGCAACTGTAAGTTACCTTCCCGAGTATCAGACTACAGCTGGAGGCTTTCAGATCCCGATTATATTTTATGCTCCAGGCGAAGGATTGGTCGGTAAGGCGGATAAACTGGTGCAACAGATCGATATTATGCCCACCGTTTTAAATTATCTCCATTACGATGAACCCTATTTTGCGTTCGGTTCGGATGCGTTTAAACCAGGAAGGGATAATTTTGTCCTGAACAATAATGCTGGGAGCTACAATTTTTACTACAAAGACTATATGATGTCTTACGATGGCTTAAAGCCGGTATCCCTTTATAATATGAAACAGGATCGGTTGATGAAGCAGGACCTGATAAAACAACATCCGGCAGTCTTGGATACGATGGAAACTAAGATGAAAGCCTTTATTCAACAATATAACAATCGGATGATTGAAAATAAGTTGACCTATAAAAAGTAGGTCAGCTTAATTCATTTGCTGTTTTTGAAATTTGATCCGGATGCTCCTGTCTATAACAAAAAGAACCAAATCATAAATGATATAGATGAATGGCAAGGTAACAATGACCAATAGGATAAACCCTCGACTGTTATCTGTAAAAATACCATTGACCAGGTAATTTGCCAAACTGGTCCAAAACCAACAAAATCCATAGAATGAGCCTGGTACGATCAGGTTTCCAATGAGTAGTGCATAACGATACCGGCCTATTTTGTACTTTTTATAGATATACTTGATGTGTAAATAGAATAGTATAATGGATCCGATCAATGCAAGGAGTTCAGGATGGATCCAGAGAATTGCGCTTGCTAAAAATGAGGTCTTTTCCCCAACTACGATTTTAAAACTTTCTTGTTTTCCGACAGACGCAATAGTCCAATGAACGAGCGTGTCAGTTTGCTGTTTAGGAGCGCCCAAATTCTGCGCATAAGCCTTCATCTTATTTCCCGTATGCAGGTACAGATCAATTGGTCCAAAGGAAGACCAGTACTTCGAAGGAAATAGGAGATATTCAATTTCATATTTTGTGAGGATATCCCGACGGTCATAACCCATCAAAGCACGGTACTGAATTTTAATACTGTTTTCACCCTTATGAAGTTTGGCTGTAAAATAAAAGGCATCATTTAGGTTAATTCGCTCCCATTCCGCATTTCCATAGCTGATCTCATAGTAACCATCTTTGAACCGTAAAAACGGTAATTTAGGATTTTTTTGATCTAATGGAATAGATTTAATCTCTTTTTGGTTAACAGTCACGTTTTCTAATCCATCTAAATTGAGCGCAAGAAACACCAAGGGAAAGTCCATGTTTTCCTCGGCATGGATGATATATTCTATATTGAATTGGCTCTGATAATCATAATCTACCGTGTCGCGCACAAGGTGTATATCAATTCGTTCGCGAAGTACTTTTGCTTTACTCGAAGGAACCAATTGGGCCGTAATGCTATGGGGACCAAATGGATTGGCCATGTTGGCTGAGAGTGCCAACACCGAAAGCAAAAGAATAATCGTTAGACCTATTATCTTACTGTTCATAATTGTTTATTTAATGCATCTTCCATTCCGCTGGCTATAAATGAACCTAGTAGGCTTATTTAATTCGCTGATAGCTTCTTAGCAAACAAATATCTACAGGTGAAAGTATAAATTAAAAAGAAGAAATTAAAACCTTGATTTAGATTCGCAGGCAGAAACCTCACAAAAACCGCAGGAGGTGAGCAAGGGGGAGGATAGACATTCTGTCCAATCCATATTCGTAGAATACCGAAGGAAATCAAGCCGAGAGAAGGGGAGGCAAAGTATAATAAAAAAGACCTGTACGATTCGTACAGGTCTTTTTTATGTTATAATTTTGGTAACAATTATACCCCCAACAATAAACGAGCTGGATCTTCTAATAATTGTTTTACACGAACCAAGAAGCTTACTGACTCACGACCATCAATAATACGGTGATCGTAAGAAAGTGCAATGTACATCATCGGACGGATAACAACTTGACCATTCTCAGCGATCGGACGTTGGATAATGTTGTGCATACCCAAGATTGCTGATTGTGGTGCGTTGATGATAGGCGTTGACATCATGGATCCAAATACACCACCATTAGTGATTGTAAATGTACCACCAGTCATCTCGTCGATCGTTAACTTGTTGTCACGTGCTTTACCCGCCAATGTAGCAATCGCTTTTTCGATTTGCTCCAATGACATCGCATCTGCGTTACGGATAATAGGAACAACTAGCCCTTTAGGAGCGGAAACTGCAATTGAAATATCTGCAAAATCAGAATACACGATTTCATTTTCTTCGATACGAGCATTCACTGCTGGCCATTCTGCCAATGCTGTAGTTACTGCTTTTGTAAAGAAAGACATGAAACCAAGACCGATACCAAATTTCTCTTTGAACGTATCTTTATATTTAGCACGTAGATCCATGATCGGCTGCATATTGACTTCGTTGAAAGTTGTCAACATGGCTGTTTCGTTTTTAACAGCTACTAAACGTTTTGCGATAGTTTTACGTAAAGAGGATAATTTCTCACGACGCTCGTTTCTTGAACCAGCAACTGGTGCAACAGTAGTTGTAGCAGCAGGAGCAGCAGGTTTCGCAGCTGGAGCTGCAGCTTTTGCAACAGGTTGAGCCTTGTCAGCATCTTCTTTTGTGATGCGGCCATCTTTACCTGTTCCTTTTATAGTTGAAGGATCAATTCCTTTTTCTCTCAAAATTTTTGCGGCAGCAGGAGAGGCTGTACCAGCAGCGTAGCTATCTGGATCTTCGTCTTTTGCAGCAGCAGCTGGAGCTGCAGTTGATGATGCCTCAGCAGCAGGTGCAGCAGCAGGAGCTGAACCACCAGCAGGAGCTTGACCTTCTTCAATTGTACAAACGACAGCACCGATTTCTAAAGTATCACCTTCTTGTGCAATGATTCTTAAGATACCTGCTTTTTCAGCTGGTAATTCAAACGTCGCTTTGTCTGACTCCAGTTCGGCGATGTTTTCATCCATCTCCACATAATCGCCATCTTGTTTCAACCATTGTGATAAGGTTACCTCCGTGATAGATTCACCTACGGTTGGTACTTTAATTTCTAAGCTCATATATAATGTTCTTTATTGACAATTGCGTCCTATACATAAGACGCAATTGATTTTAAATTGTTTTTATTCGAATGATTTATTTAAGATCGCTGCTTGTTGAGCAACGTGTTGCTTCATATAACCTGTTGCTGTACTTCCGCTTTCTTTACGTGCTACGAAACCTGTAAATGCAATCTCAGTGCCCATCAGTTTGCGGCAGTAGTAAGACCATGCACCCATGTTCTCATTTTCCTCTTGTACCCATACAAACTCTTTGGCTTTGTTGTATTTTTTACGGATCGCTTTCAACTGCTCAGCAGGGATTGGGAACAATTGCTCGATGCGAACGATTGCTACATCCTTACGTTTGTCAGCTTCTTGTTTTTCCAATAAGTCATAATAAACTTTACCAGAACAGAACAATACGCGTTTTACATCTTTTGCAGCTACATTTGCATCATCGATGACCTCTTGGAATACACCTTCTGTGAAGTCTTTCAATGGAGAAACAACTTTCGGGTGACGCAACAATGATTTCGGTGTAAAGATCACCAATGGTTTACGGAATTCGCGTACCAATTGACGACGTAACAAGTGGAAATAGTTGGCTGGTAAGGTACAGTTTGCCAAGATCATGTTCTCATCTGCACATAATTCCAAGAATCTTTCTATACGTGCCGAAGAGTGCTCAGGACCTTGCCCTTCCATACCATGTGGAAGCATCATCACTAAGCCGTTTGAACGTCTCCATTTTGTTTCCGCACTCGATAGATATTGATCTACGATGATTTGAGCACCATTGTAGAAATCACCGAATTGTGCTTCCCAAATTGTTAACGAGTTTGGATTTGAAGAGGCATAACCATATTCAAAACCTAAAACAGCATATTCTGAAAGTAAGGAGTTGTAGATCGAGAATTTGTCGCCACCTTTGATATTTGCCAATGGAATATATTTCTCTTCAGAATCTTCTAAAGTCAATACCGCATGACGATGCGAGAATGTACCACGTTGTACATCTTGACCCGAGATACGAACACGGTTGCCTTGATCCAATAAAGTCGCATAAGCCATTAACTCACCCATTGCCCAATCGTATGCATCATTGCTGATCATTTTTGCACGATCTTCAAACAGACGAGTGATCTTACGGAAGAATTTTTTTGTCCGAAGGTAAAGTCGTGATCTCTTTCGCCAATTTCAAGAAAAGATCTTTTGCAACTTTAGTTTTATCCGTAGTTGTCGATACTTCTCCTTTTTTGGCCGGACGTAACCCTTCCCAGGCACCTTTAAACATCGGAAGATCTTCAGTCAATACTTCAATAGTTTTCGCTTCTTCAAGTTTAGTCTGCAATTCCGCCTTAAATTCTTTTTCTATATTTTTTGAATACGCTTCATCAATACTTCCTTCGGAGATTAATTTTTTCGCGTATACTTCTTTTGGATTCGGATGTTTTTCAATGATTTTGTACAACAAAGGTTGTGTGAACTTAGGCTCATCAGCCTCATTGTGACCAAATCTTCTATAACATAATAAGTCGATAAATACGTCTGTTTTGTATTTTTGACGGTATTCAACAGCCAAATTAATCGCATAAACTACAGCTTCTGCATCATCTCCATTGACATGGAATACAGGCGAAGAAGTGATTTTTGCAACATCGGTACAATATGTTCCAGAACGTGCATCTTTATAGTTTGTTGTAAATCCGATTTGGTTATTGATAACGATATGTACTGTACCGCCAGTTTTGTAACCATCTAGTTTGGACATTTGAGTTACTTCATAAACTACGCCCTGACCAGCAATTGCAGCATCACCATGGATAATGATCGGTGCAATTTTTGATGAATCACCATCGTATTTGAAGTCGATTTTAGAACGTACCATACCTTCTACAATTGGATCTACTGTTTCCAAATGGGAAGGGTTTGGCGCCAAACTCAAGTGAACGGATTTGCCATCGTTGGTTTTGACTTCAGAAGAGAAACCCAAATGGTATTTTACGTCACCACCGAAGTTTACCTCTGGATCGTCTGCATAGGTTTTACCTTCAAATTCCGAGAAGATGGATTTGTAAGATTTACCCATGATATTGGTCAATACGTTCAAACGACCACGGTGAGCCATACCGATTACAAACTCTTGGATGCCAATTTCCGAACCTTTTTCGATAACTGAGTCCAATGCAGGGATTAAGCTTTCTGCACCTTCCAAAGAGAAACGTTTTTGACCTAAAAATTTAGTACCTAAAAAGTTCTCAAACACAACAGCATGGTTCAGTTTGTTCAGGATTCTCTTTTTGGTATCCAAAGAGAATTTTGGCATATTGCGATCCGCTTCCATGCGGTCCTGCAACCATTTTATCTTTTCTGGATTACGGATATATTTGAATTCTGCACCAATAGAACGGCAATAGGTATCTTCAACCAGTTGACGGATATCTTTTAATGTTGCTGGACCTAAGCCAACTTCTACACCGGCATTGAAAACTGTGCTCATGTCTGCCTCAGCAAGACCAAACGTTTCCAATTCCTTTCCAGGGTAGTACTTACGTCTTTCGCGAACAGGGTTGGTGTGAGTGAAGAGGTGGCCACGGTCACGGTAACCGTTGATCATGTTCAGCACATTGATTTCTTTCAATACGTGCTCAGGAGTTGCCTCGCCTACTGAACTTGTTGTTCCACCAGCATTTTGACCGAAATCAAAACCTTCAAAGAATTTTTGCCATCCGAAATCTACCGATTGGGGATCTTGCTTGTACGATTGATATAAGCCATCGACATAAGCCGAATCAGCATTACTCAAATATGTCAGATTGTCCATTTACAATTAAAACTATGAAATTTGTCAAAGTTATGAATAAAAAAAGAGTTTCTAATACTGAAATTGAATAATTTAATCAATAAATCTATCCAATTCTTAACATTTTTAGCATGATTTAAAAGCGCCCTACAGGGCCCTACAAATTTCTTTTGTTTTGAAATTATTTATTTCTGCCGAAGATTTATTTAGCGAGTAATTCATCTAATTTTGGAAGACCATTTGGGAAGTTGGTTTTGATCAATTTCTGCCAATCCAAAGCCTTGTTGTCCTTTTCACTTGTGCCTACGCCAGCGACATGGGACCATTGCCCGTATACGGTGGCTGGAGAATAGTCCAAAAGCTGTTCTTCAAACCAGGATGCTCCCTTTAACCAATTGACCTGATACTCATGCACCAGATAACTGGCGGCGATCAATCCCGCCTGATAGGGGATATAACCCGTCTTTTTCAACTGTATCATGGTGCTATTGATAAAATCATCCGCTGTCTGACCGGATTTCCATTTTTCGAATAGATCCTCATTCACCGTTAACGCCGGGATATCTACCGTAGTACTGTTTTTTGAACCCAGCGGTTTGAAAAATACATTTGGATATTTTTTGAGCATAAAACGGAAATAATCCCGCCAAAGTAAGATGTCTATTATTTTTTCGAATCGTTTATCTTTTTTTCCTTCGCCCAATTTCTTAATGTTGTTGTAAAGAAGGATTGGGGATAAAGCTCCAGCAGCGATAAAAGGACCCAATATGACAGGATCCTGCTCCGTTTCTGGATAAGTGGACAATACCGAATGCATAATACTCAAGGCAGTATCTTCTCCTCCCAATATATAGATGTCATCAACAGATTTGATCTCCTCATCTGAATAGCCTAGGTCCTTCAACGTGGGGATCTTGGTGTCTTCCAGATGCGGGGGAGTCAGGAAATTTGAGGGGAAAGGAATCGGTTGGCGTACCGTACTCTCACGTTCCACCTTTTTCTTGAAAACGGAAAATCCATTCGGAATATCCTTGATCGGAAAAGGGAGATCTTCTTTATGGTAAAGTGTGTGTCCAATAAAATGGCGGAGGTTGATTTTGCTATTCCAGAGTTCACTCTCTACTTTTTCGGAAATAGAGGTCTCGCGCAGTGCAACTTCCCGATGGTGATAGACTTCATTGACCTGATATTTTTGGGCAATACGCGGGATAATATCCTCCGGTTTGCCAATATAGGTCAGTAGGTCACTTCCGTGGCTTTTTAATTTTTCTTTTAAGGCAGTGACGGCTTCGATCACAAATGCTGCACGCAGTACACCAGTATTTAAATTACCAAATTGATTGCGGTCAAAATAACGGGGATCAAAACAATAGACAGGAATGATGAAGGAACTCTTCTCAGAGGCTTGATAAAATACCTCATTGTCATGAAGTCTTAAATCATTTCTAAACCAGATCATTGTAGCCCTTTTGTCCATAGAGGTGAAGATAAATACTTTTTAGTGCAGCCTATTTTCAGAAGATTTACAAATATATAAGGATATTGTGTTTGTGAAAATATTTAGGCGTGAATTGACATAAAAAGGACAAAGAAGTGGTTTTAGACAAAATTGCTGTATGTAATAAATTTCTGACAACAGCTTCATTTGCTTAAGTCATACGTGGAAAATAGCCTAAACGATCGATGATTGCTCCTATATCGACAGAAAACAAGTTGTTCTAATTATAAAAATAAAAATAGTGTTAAACTTATTTGAGGTTTCTCTGTTCTAAAATTAGGAAATTATGATCGTAGTTAGTCAAAGTATTTGAAGAGAAAACCATCATGGGCTTTTGCAATCTATAGGACAGTTAAAATGAGATCCAGCTTATTGTTTGGTTAATCGTTAAAACCACAGAAGGTAGTTGCATGACCGCCTTAAGAAGAATAATAAAAAAAGCTGCAATTAGCACATTTATACCATTGAAAGCGAGTGCTCAGAAATAATTATAAGAATGAAAAAGGTTTTAATTAGTGGGCTAAATACCTATTTGGGACGACGGGCGTCATGTTATTTACAAACGAAGGATTTTGATGTTATAGGTTTGGTGCGAAACTTATCTATTTTTAATAAAATCGTGAAGGAGAAAGTGACAGCGAAGCTTTTTGAACTTGATTTGTTGCGGAAAGGACCCGCTTATGATAATTTTAAGATCAGTGATGTGAACTTTGGGATTTATTTTACACAGGTTCCTACCCTGGATAACGATATTCAGCTTCAGCTGGAACTGCTAGGTCTTCGTAATTTTGTTGAAATCTGTAAGCGGGCGGGTAATAACCGCGTGATCTATGTGGCTAGGCTGATGGATGAGCATTTTTTAGAGCCTGTTCGTAATCTATTGGAAGCTTTACGTGTACAGTATACCATTGTGGTAAAAAGCAGTGTCATCGGAAAGGAAAGTGTACTGAACCGAATTTTTAGCAAGTTGGCCAAACGGCAGACCATATTCTATTGGAATTGGGTGGCCTCGCTTAAATTTCATCCCTTACCTTTATTGGATGTCTACCGCTGGCTTCGGGAAATGCCCTGGGAAGGCAACTTTATATCTGAGGTAATTTACCTTGGTGGACATGAAGAGGTAACGTTTAGAAGCTTGTTTTATCAATTTCTCAATTATACTTCCGATACACAAAAGCGCGAGATTGGCGTAAATAAATTTTTTGCGAAGCTATTGCTGAGCCGGTTCAACGATATCAATAAGGAAGATATTGATGAGTTTAGACGGGTGCTCTATTATGAAAAAAATGTGGACAATTCAACCTGGCAGAAAGTCCAGGCCTTTGAATTTACACCGCTGAAAGCCTATGTCAGTATGGATACCTAATTTTTTTCTG
>Ga0256899_1000244_pt1 | contig 20844 bp, 20 predicted proteins | sample MC6MC0687MT_FD_190202 | JGI IMG/M metagenome (GOLD analysis project Ga0256899, IMG submission 190202) | Metatranscriptome of enriched soil aggregate microbial communities from Iowa State University, Ames, United States - MC6-MC0687-MT... | ecosystem: Environmental > Terrestrial > Soil >...
AAAATGTCAAATCCCTAATTTTATGAAATTATTGTTTTTGTTATTCGGTCTTTTTACTACTTCTTTGACTTTTGCCCAAGTACATTGGCAAAAACCCCAATATGATGAGATCAAGAAGGTAATCGCTGCGGAAAACTCCGAAAATAATTATAATAAATTATTAAAGAGATTCAATGATCTCGATACAACATTGAGTGATGAGCACTATTTTGTATTGTATTATGGTCAATATTTTCAGGTAACTATAGCCCAGCTGGTCGTGGAAATAATTTGATTAGCAAAATGGCTAGATCTGTCAATGACAAAACCTATCAAATATTTAAAGATTCATTATTTGCGATCAAACACCTATATCCGTTCGATTTGAGGGCACTCTCGGCAGGGAGCGCATTAGCGCATAAATTTGCTGACAACGAATTTGCCGCTAAGTTGGATAAGCAGTTTATTGGTATATTAAAAGCGATTTTCTCAACCGGTGACGGTAAATCGCTTGAAACGGCTTTGCACATATTGAATGTGTCTGACGAGTATGTTATCTGTGATGTATTGAATGTTTCGGTGACCGGTCAGCGGACAGTTAAAAACTGTGATTTGCTGACCACTGAAAATAACACTGTTTTTGATAAAGGTATTTATTTTAATATAGAAAAGATTTTTGAGGGATATGCAAAGATATTCTTGAGGTTTATAATCATCTTTCCTGTTCTGATGTTATTCTCCTGTAATTATAAAATTGATAATAAAACAACAAAATTAGAGGTTGTTGAATCTTGTAAAGAGAAACTTTATGAGAGTATTCCAATATCTACTCCTGACTCGATCGTTACAGGATATTGTACTTGTTCTACTGAAAAGTTGCTGGAAAATTATACTATTTTGGAGATAGCGAAGTCTAACTGGGATGAAAGTAGTGGGGAGCGAAGAGAGATGATGAAATTGGTTGAACCCTGTCGCCAAGATTACATGAAAAAGCTCAAAAAACATTTTAAAGATCGGGGAGAAGATTTATTTATCGTCTCCCCTAAATAGGTAAGCTACCACCTGATTAAGGCGGATCCCCAAGTGAAGCCTGCGCCAAAGGCGGCTAAACAAATAAGATCACCCTCTTTAATTTTTCCGGCTTCCCAAGCCTCACATAGTGCGATCGGTATGGAGGCTGCTGTGGTATTACCATATTTTTGGATATTGTTGAAGACCTGATCCTCATTTAATCCTAAGGTTTTCTGCACAAACTGTGAAATACGAAGATTGGCCTGATGAGGGATCAACAGGTCAATGTCAGAAGTTTTAAGGTTGTTCTTTGTCAAAGCCTCATGAATAACTTCGGGGAACTTTACAACGGCCTTTTTGAAAACGGCCTGTCCGTCCATATTTGGGAACGCAGTTCCATCTTCAAGCATTTCTTTGGTCATCAATAATCCCCCCAATTCCTGTTCCGGCCAATCGGGCATTTTATCCAGCCAGATTCCACTTGATGCTCCTGGATAATACATCGCGAGCTTTTCTGCTTCCGCACCGTCAGAATGTAAATGCGTGCTCAAAATGCCTTTGCTAGCTTCGGTTGTCGGCTGAACAACTACTGCTCCGGCACCATCACCGAAAATAACAGAAACAGCACGTCCTCTGGTTGAAAAATCGAGTGCAAATGAATGTTTCTCGGAACCCACTACAAGTACATTTTTGTACATCCCCGTTTTGACAAATTGATCTGCTATGGATAGGGCATAGATGAAGCCAGAACATTGATTTCTGATATCCAGTGCGCCGACCTCTTTCATGCCCATTTCCCGTTGGAGTAAAACTGCGCAGCCTGGGAAATAATAATCTGGAGACAAGGTTGCGAAGATGATGAAATCGACATCTTCCTTGCTGATATTGGCGCGCTCAATTGCTATTTTCGCGGCTTCAACACCCATTGTGGTTGTCGTTTCTCCGATACGGTCGGCATAGCGACGCTCTTTGATCCCCGTTCTTTCTTGAATCCATTCGTCACTGGTATCCATAAAACGTGTTAAGTCATTGTTGGTATATACGTTTTTTGGAACGTAATAGCCAATTCCTGCGATTTTTGACTGAAACATAATAAATTCCTCTAATTGATTGTATTCTTCCCTTTTATATTATCGTTAATTTAGAAAAAAATATTCTATTTTTGCAGCATGGGTACCCAAACTGCTGAAGAAACCTTTACGTTAGAAGAGATATTAGCGTCTGTTAAGGACTCTAATCGCCTGATTTTATGGAATGACGAAACGAACACGTTCGACCATGTGATTCATTGTTTGATGTATCACCTTCAATATACCGAAAAGCAAGCTGAAAAAATTGCCTGGAAAGTACATACTGAAGGGAAGTGTGCCGTTTTGGAGGGTACTTTTACAGAGATGGAAATCTACCGTAAGATTTTGAAAGCAGAAGGCTTGACGGTCTCTGTGGAATAAATTTACTATCCTTTTTGTTACCGTAATAATGTGGTTACGCTTCAAGTTTGTCTCTAAGTTTTAGTTTTATTTGCACTGAACTATAAACTAAGCTGAAGCTCTCATGTTATTTAACGCTAAATCGTTTAAATTTTTATTACTTGTATTTCTTCTGCCGGTTGTGGCTTTTGCACAAACCGGTCAAATCAAAGCTATCCTGATCGATAGCAAAACATCCAAACCAATTTCATCTGCCAGTGCCGCACTTTTAGATGCCAGTAACAATAGTTATGTCAAAGGAGGGCAGTCCGTAGACCAAGGATTTCTTTTATTTTCCGATATTAAGCCGGGTAAATATAATGTTCGTATCAGCTACGTAGGTTATGAAACGCATACCATTGAAGGGGTAGATGTGGTTGCGTCCAAGAGCAAAGACCTTGGACGGATTGGTTTAAATTCAACAGGTGAACTGCTGGAGGAGGTTGTAGTCGAAGGGAAAGTGCCTGCGATGCAGATTGGTATTGACCGCAAAACCTTTAACGTGGGCGAGAGCTTGGTCAGTGCGGGTGGAACAGCAACAGATGTGTTAGCCAATGTACCGACGCTTCAGGTGGATCAAGATGGATCGGTGAGCCTGCGTGGATCCAGCAGTGTCAAGATTCTAATAGATGGCCGCGAGTCAGCACTCGCAGGAAACGATGTCACATCTTTGCTTCAGAGTCTTCCGGCTAATTCCATAGAAAAGGTTGAGGTCATCACCAATCCCTCATCTAAATATGACGCGGAAGGGCAGACGGGGATTATCAATATCGTCTTAAAGAAAAATATTCGAACAGGGCTGAATGGATCAGTAAATACATCTGCTGGTTCCTATGACAATTATATGGCTGGTATAACATTGAATTATCGTGACCGGAAATTCAATTATTTCGGATCCTATAACTTCAATAAACGCAATATGGTTGGCAGTGGGAAAACGGACAATATCTTTTTAAGCGATACGACACGCAACTATAGTGAATCTAAATCGTCAAGGAAGGGAAATAGCCATACGGTCAAAGCCGGATTTGATTATAATATGTCTGATCGTACTTCATTGAGCTTTTCGGGTAATTTGAGCGTTCGAGATAATAAACGGATAGAGGATTTAGATTATCGGTTTTATAAATTATCTCAGGAGACTGGAACGAGCGTACGTAATTCCACTCAATTTGAAGACGACTTAGGGTATGAATTCAACACCGATTTCAGACATCAATTTAAGCGACAAGGAGAGGAATTGACGGCGAATGCGAGCTACGGAAGAGACAAAGAGGATGGGACGAATGGCTTTTTGCAAAATTATACCGATGGACGGAGAAATACCCAACGAAATAATGTGACCTCTGAAGATGGGAAGAATATCAATCTTCAATTGGATTATGTGTTGCCTTTCTCTGAATCAAGCAAATTTGAGGCCGGCTACCGTTCCCAGATTAGAAAATCTTTTGATACACAAGTATCCGATACTTTGATCGTCGATGAAATTTATGGACGAGACTATAGGGTTAGCAATGATTTTGATTTTACCAGTGCTGTCCATGCGATCTATGCCAATTATCAAAATAAGCTGACGGATAAAATTGGCTATCAAATTGGATTACGGGGTGAACAATTTGAACTCAAATCCACTTATTTCTCCAAGGATCCGGATGCCGTAGAAAAAGAATCCAAAGCAAGGCAGAATTTTTTCAGATTATACCCGACATTGTTTTTGACCTATGATGTAGCTGATAACGGTGATAAAGTTCAGTTTAGCTATTCGCGTCGTGTGCAACGTGCACGTGGATGGCAGGTCAATCCATTTTTAAATGTATCCGATGATTTGAATTACCGTCAGGGAAATCCGAATTTGAAACCTGAAGATGTACATAGTTTAGAGTTGAGCTTTGCCAAAACTTTTGGAAAGGTCAATTTAATATCTTCGGCTTACTTTAATCATGCCAGTGAGGTTATCCAGCCTTTTGTTTACAATATTGAAGATGGCCGAACGTATAGTAGATGGGAGAATATGACCAGTCGTAATCTTTCTGGCTTTGAGTTTATTTCAAAGGTGAATGCAACAAAAGATTTTGACTTTACATTTAATCTTAATTTGATCCACATTAAATATAATGCAAATCCAGACTATGAGATAAAAGAAAGAAAGGACTTCGCTTATAATGCCAATTTAACGGCCAATTATCGTTTTACACCTACTTTCTCTGCTCAAATGAGAGGAGAATACAATTCGTCACGCGTCATGGCCCAAGGACAGATGAATGCGATGAAAGGGGTGGATGTGGCGTTGAAAAAAGATGTATTTAAGAAGAAAGCTTCGATTATGCTGAATGTTAGAGACGTGTTTAACTCACGGAAGATGAATGGTGTGACAGAGACTTCCCAACTTATATCTAATTTTGAGCACCGTTGGATGAAGAGAATGGTCACTTTATCGCTCTCTTATCGTTTTGGTAGTCAGGACCTAATTAAGTCGAAGAAGAAAGAAACACAGACAAATGAAATAAACGGTGGTGGAGAGGAATATTAAAAAATATTCCTCTTTTTAAGCCCAAATATGTAATTTTAATTTTGAAACAAACCTAAAACTAAAAAGAATGAAGTTATTAAAAACAGTTCTTGCGGTATCAGTGATGGCATTTTCTGCACATCTTAATACTGCCGTAGCGCAAGCAAAAAAAGAAGTTCCAGCTTACAAAATTTTGGATCTGCCACGTGTGGATATCAAGAAATTCAAAAAGAATAAGGCCGGAGCATATATTATTTTTGATGGTACTTCCATGGAAGGCTGGCGAGGATATGATAAAACTGTAGTTCCAAAAAAATGGGTAATCAATGAAGGCGCAATTAAATTTGATAGTGGAGCGAATGTAGGCAAGGACGAAGGTGGAGATTTGATTTTCGCACATGACTTCAAAAACTTCGAATTGGAATTGGAATGGAAAGTAGCAAAAGGAGCAAATTCCGGAATTTTCTTTTTGGCTAAAGAAGTCGAAGGTCAGCCAATTTATATCTCATCACCCGAGTGTCAAGTTCTTGACAACGAAAACCATCCAGATGCTAAAATGGGCGTCGATGGGAATCGTAAGTCTACATCATTGTATGATATGATTCCTGCGAAACCACAAAATGGCAAACCTTATGGCGAATGGAACAAGGTGAAGATCCGCGTGAACAATGGTAAAGTTGAGCACTTCCAAAATGGTGTGAAAGTCGTTGAATATACCCTATGGGATAAATCTTGGGTTGACCTATTGCAAAAAAGTAAATTCAGTCAAGAAAAATGGCCTTTGGCTTTTGAGTTGCTGAGCCATGTAGGTGGAGACAGCAAATCAGGAGTGATTGGTCTTCAAGATCATGGAAATGATGTTTGGTTTAAGAACATAACCGTTAAAGTTTTAAAATAGAAACCCGCAGGCTTTCGTAAATCTAAAAGCTCCGGAAGCCTATTGGAGGTTAGTTCTGCCGAATAAAAACAGAACTTTATAACAAAAAAGCAGCTTTTAAAGCTGCTTTTCTGTTATAATATTGCTTGCAATTCTTTCAGATCGACGACCATGTGTGGTACATCTTCAGGTTTTTCCGTACTGTTCGGATTAAAGAAGATCGCATCCATTCCGACATTCATTGCCCCACGTACATCCGCATCCAGATTATCTCCAATCATCAATGATTGTTGTACGTGTGCCCCCGTGGTTTCCAGTGCAAATTGAAAGATCCTTGGATCAGGTTTGTTCACTCCGACGACTTCAGAAATAAAGATATTTTTGAAATATTTGTTCAAATTGCTTTTTTCCAATTTGGTCTCACAAGCCTCTTTAAAACCATTGGAGATCAAATGCAGGTTGTATTTTTCGTCCAGATAAGCCAAGGTTTCATGTGCATGTGGAAATAAATTCGTTTTTTGAGGACAGATCGCGAGGTATTCCAGTTCAAATTCTTCTGGAAACAATTCGGGATCTACACCCAATTCGATAAATGTATCAGCAAATCGAGCCTTTCTTAACTCGGGTTTTGAAATCTTTCCATGATGGTATAATCCCCAAAGTCGATGATTGTTGATCGTATAAGTTTCTATGAAACGGGTAGGGGATTCCTTGTTAAACAAGTTGTCAAACTTGTATTTAAAATATAGTTCGTGGAGACTTTCTTCGGCATTTTTGTCAAAATCCCAGATGGTATGATCCAAATCAAAGAAAATATCCTTTTTCTCACGATTAAACATATACAAATATACCACCTCTGGGGAGATTTTATCTTATTGTGAATCGGCTAATTTTCTTCTTTGTGTCATAATCTTTAGGATATTTCCGAATGCCTTGGTGAATAGCTATTTTTGCTACATGAAGAAAGCGCTTTTACTCTTTTATTTCCTTTTGTTTTACGCGATCATGCAGTTGATATGGTGGGGGGTGATGTTCATCCGGTTTGATCCGAGCAAAAAGAACATGATCATAGGCGAAGGTATTTTCTTCTTGATCATTTTTTTATGGGGTGCGTGGCGGTTAAAGCGCTTGGTAGAGCGAGAACAGAAATTGTTGCAACAGCAGCAAAATTTCCTTTTGGCTATTACGCATGAGTTGAAATCTCCTTTGGCTTCAGTCAAACTCTATATTCAGACCATTTTGCGACGGGATCTGGATAAAGAGCAACAGCAGACTTTTTTTAAGAAATTCCCTAAAAGATATTGAGCGATTGGATGATCTGGTAGAGAATGTCTTGATGACAACCAAATTGGATAGCCGCAATTACAGTATGCCCAAAGAGGATTTTAACTTTACTTCTTTGGTGGAGCAGATTGTCGATCGACTTCAAAAGAATTCATGCAGCTCACAGGTATTGAAACCTTACCTGGAGTCGGATATTATTATCCATGGTGATAAATTTGCGATAAGTAATGTCGTGACAAATCTCATTGAGAATGCTATTAAATACTCACCGGCCTGTGCCATGGTGGATGTCAAACTATATACGGAGAGCAGTAAAATAATTTTTTCTGTTGCTGACCATGGTATCGGTATTAGTGATGAAGAGAAAAAACTTATCTTTAATAAGTTTTATCGCGTGGGAAGTGAAGCGACACGGAAAACCAAAGGTACTGGTTTGGGGTTATATATCGTGAAAACCGTGTTGCAGAAGCACGATGCGACCATTAAAGTTAAAGATAACACTCCTAAAGGGAGTATTTTTGAAGTAACATTTGAAAGAAATGCAAAGTAAACAAAGAATATTACTTGTCGAAGATGAAGAACACTTGTTAGAAGCAATCAAGTTGAATCTCGAAATGGAAGGTTACCGTGTCACTACGGCTACTGACGGAAAAAAAGCATTGAAAGTTTTTAAAGAGGAACGTTTCAATCTCGTGATATTGGACGTTATGATCCCTGAAATTGACGGATTTCAAGTTGCAGAAACAATCCGACTACAGAATACAGAGGTTCCTATCATGTTTTTGACTGCCAAGAACAGTAGCGAAGACCGTATCACTGGACTAAAAAAAGGTGCCGATGATTATTTGGTAAAACCTTTCAATTTAGAAGAATTGATTCTCCGTGTAGGAAATTTGGTTCGTCGCGGTATGAAACCAGATGATCTTAAAGAATTGAATTCTTATCAAATCGGTGATAAAACCATCTATTTTAATTCTTACGAATTGCATCATGCAGATGGAACGATTACCTCATTGACAAAAAAAGAAACCATGCTATTGAAGCTGTTGATCGAACGTCGTAACGAAGCCGTTTCCCGTGAGCAGATTTTAGAAACTGTATGGAATTATGACGTCTATCCTTCGACGCGTACCATTGACAATTTCATTTTGACATTCCGGAAATATTTTGAGCCGGATCAAAAGCACCCAATCTATTTCCACTCTATCCGAGGTGTTGGTTATAAATTTACCGACAATAACGCATAGCAAATAAAAGATGATGACAATTAAGGCTAGAATAGCCGTTATTTTTATTGCTGCGTTATTTTTGGGCTATGGTTTATACCAAGGTCATTACCAGACAGCCGTATTGTTGGCTGGTGGAATTGGTTATCTAATTTGGAGCCATTTTCGGGAGGGGTCAGTTTTCTTGGCAACACAAGCTTTTCATCGGCAAGACTATGAAAAGACAAAAAACTTGTTATCCGAAATAAAAAATCCGGATACCCTTCGTAAAGGCCGTCGTAATTTTTATGAATTTATGATGGGAAATATAGCTCTAAAGGAGGAGCGTATCGATGAGGCTGAATATCATTTTCAGCTGGCTTCCCGTCTACCCTGGAAAAAAGATAATGAAAAAGGTATGGTAATGATCAATCTGGCTAATATCGCGCTGCGAAAAACGGATTATGAACGAGCAAGGGCGTATACAGATGTGGCTAACAAATTGCATTTAACTGCAAGACAGGTCAGTATTATTACAAAAATAGAAAACGAAATTTCAAAACATTTATAGTGAGTACTACTTTACAAAACGACTTATTGATTAGAGCTGCATTCTCGCAGCAAACGGAGAGACCTCCTGTGTGGATGATGCGTCAGGCTGGACGCTTTATGAAAGAATACTGGGATATCAAAAACAAGTATTCTTTTCTCGAAATGTGCAAAACACCGGAGATTGCAGCAGACGTAACGATGTTACCCGTGGATTTGTTGGGAATAGATGCGGCGATCTTGTTTTCGGATATTTTGGTTACAGCAGAGGCAATGGGTGGCGATCTGTCATTTGAACAAGGAGTAGGTCCTCGTTTTTCTAATCCAATTCGTTCTGTCAAAGATGCTGAGGCATTATCGGTTGACTGTCTGGATAAATTGCAATATGTTGCGGATGCCATAAAAGTAATTCAACAACGTCTTGATAATCGTATTCCATTGATCGGTTTTGCGGGAGCACCTTTTACCATTTTAAGTTATTTGGTTGAAGGCGGTTCCTCAAAGGATTTCAAGTTGACGAAGTTGATGTTAAACAATCAACCTGAATTGGCACATACAATCCTTCAAAAGATTGCTGATGTAACGGTAGAATATCTTAATATGCAGATTGCGGCAGGCGTAAATGCGATCCAATTATTTGATAGCTGGGCTTTGGCTTTGTCTTGGAATGATTACCGTGATTTTTCACATTATTATAACAAACAGATCATCTCCAAATTGAACCGCAAGGATATTCCTGTAATATCTTTCTGTAAAGGATCATCTGTCTTTGCTCCAATGATGGTGGAGGCGCAGCCAGATGTGGTTTCGATCGACTGGAATGCAGATCTTAAAAATATGAAGCAATCTTTGCCTCAAGGAATAGCAGTTCAAGGGAATTTAGATCCGTTTGTACTCTATGCTGAAAAGCCTGTTATAAAAAGGAAAATTATAGAATTATTTGAGCGTATGCGCGGAGAGAATGGTTTTATATTCAATTTAGGACATGGTATTATGCCTGATATTCCTTTTGATAATGTAAAATATGCAATCGAGGTTGTGAAAGAATTTAGGTATTAAACTTTTGATTGGAAAGAGTTCTGAAAAAACGAAACAAGATTTTAGATAACATCCGATCAAGAAGAAAGAAGACTTGCTATAACTGGCAGGTCTTTTTTTTGAGTAAAAGAGGGCAGTTGGGAATAGTTAAAAAGCTTTTTTAATGTATTTGTAATACATTAAATGCGGGTTATAATGGACATGGTGAAAATTCGTGCAAAATATGTTAAAATGAGCACACTTACTTTTTTTGTAAATCTTGTTTTATTTTATAGCTTAGTCGCAAAACCTAATAAATGAGTAAAAATACCTTGATGGATGGACTGCTGATTAATGAAGAAGCACTGGAAGAAGTGTTTCATCATTATTTTGACGAGCTATGCCGTTTCTTAGGGTATTATACGCGTGATGTACAGTTGGTGGAGGACTGTTTGCAGGATGTATTTGTTAAACTATGGGAAGATCGGGATCAAATCCATATTTTCCATGTCAAGACTTATCTTTATCGGGCAGCCCGTAACCGTGTGCTCAATGCTTTACGCAATGAAAGTGCACGTACTGCTCATTTGGAACGTTGGTTTAGGGAGGAAATGACCCGCCAGGAAGCAGAGGAGTGTATTAATATGGAGGAGTTTTCCCTTGTTTATCAGGAAGCTATAGGCAAATTGCCTGAAAAATGTAAAATCGTCTATCAATACTGTAAGGAAGAACAGAAGACCTATCAGCAGGCAGCTCAGGAACTGCAAATATCCATCAAGACAGTCGAAAATCAGATGTCCATTGCGTCTAAAAAAATACGGGCACATATACTTGAACGCTATCAAATACTGTATCCAGATTCGATTTTATTGGTTTTAACGATGTGTGGTGCAGGCCTTTCCACACTCGTTTAAATATTTTAAAAAAAACACAAAATCTTTTAGGGGTTTTCTCCGCTCTAGGTGTCTATTTGTCGTAAACCCAAAATAATGAATAGCAGTTATAAGCCGTCACTGGAGCAATTAGTTCGATATCTAAAAAAAGAGAGTGATGTAAAGGAAAATGAAGCGATTGTAGCTTGGCTCGATTCAAGTGAACAAAATCGTCATTATCTTTTGCAGCTGGAAAACGAATGGATACATCTCAAAGAACTGCCACTGATCATCGATCGGGCAGATCGTCCACGGATATGGGACAAAATCCAAGATCGTATCCAACCTGTCGTAAAAACTATTGTTTTTGACCGTAACCGTTTTTGGTGGTTGGTTAGTGCTGCGGCGATTCTTATTTTTCTGTCAGGGACATTGGGAGCGTATTTTATTCAGCGTAATATTTCAATGAATAAATCTTCGCAGGATCAAACGATTGTTTATACGGCTTTAGGACAAAAGTCACAGGTTATATTACCTGATGGATCAAAAGCTTGGTTAAATGCGGGAACTAAGATGAGCTATTCGCATGCATTCAATCAACATGATCGTAAGATTACACTCGAAGGCGAGGCATTTTTTGATGTGGTAAAAAAAGAAAATATGCCTTTCACCGTGCAGACTTCCCATTTGGATGTTGTGGTGAAAGGAACTGCTTTCGACGTTTCAGCCTATGCGGATGATGCGAAGATAGAGGTATCCCTGCTGCGTGGAAAAGTTGCGATAAAAAATAAAAAAGGACAATTGATCGGAGAATTAAAACCTAATGATTGGATCCAACTGGATAAACGGACTGGTCGGTATACGCAAATACGACAATTGGACGCGATACAATATAGCACCTGGAAATCAGAAGAACTTGTTTTTGAGAACGAATCTTTGGAAAGTGTTCTTAAGAAATTGGAACGTTGGTATGGTGTCAATATTACTTGGAGGGGAGCAGAGTCCGATAGACATTATACATTCAAAGTGAAAACTGAAAGTTTACGAGAAATTTTGGAATTGATCAATGTCATTACACCAATCCAATACACAATAGCAGGCAAATCTGTAGCTATAGTTTCAAAAAAACGATAACCAAAAATTGATGATGTAAACTACTTAAAACAAAATATACCATAAATTATGAAAAAGAAACCTATTCTGATGAGTCTTTTACTCCTCAGCCAGACCTTCTTTGCTGTAAACGCGCAGCAGATATCAGGCAAAAAGGAGTCTTCAAATCTTAAGTCACTTATCGAGATTGTTGAAAAAAAGTATGGTTATTCATTTATGTTCAGTAATTCGGATGTAGATGTCAAGACCCCACTTTTCTATGATAGTCAGGCAAGCAGCTTGGAAGCTCTGTTGAAAGATGCGCTACAAGAGAGCTCGATTACATACGACATTACGGGGAAACGGATTTTATTAAAACGTAAGGCTGCAAACAAACAGCAAACGGGGCAAGTAAAAGGGACTGTTGTAAATGAAAAAGGTGAACCATTACCCGGTGTGAGTATACATGCTTCGGGCAGTGGAAAGACCGTCGCTACAGATCTTTCAGGTACCTTTTCTCTAGAAGTCAATGCGAAGGACTTACTTCAGGTTAGCTATGTAGGTTACCAAAACCAACAAATTAATGTACAAGCGGGAAAAGATGTTGATATCACCTTAACTGGTGGAAATAGAGAACTTGACGAGGTCGTTGTGATTGGATACGGTACTTTAAAGAAGTCTGACGTCACGGGGGCAATAGCAAGCATTAGCACAAAAGATCTGGCAAAACGTGCAACGACAAACCCTGCTGAGGCATTACAAGGGGTGGCAGCTGGTGTCAATGTGCAAAAAAATAGCGGTATTGCTGGAGCGGGAGTGCAGGTCAAGATCCGTGGAGTCAATACCTTCGGCAGTAATGAACCACTGTATATCATAGATGGTTTCCCAGGTACAATCAGTAATGTCAACCCCAATGATATTGAGAGCATGGAGGTACTCAAAGATGGTGCCGCAGCCGCAATATATGGTTCTGTGGCTGCCAATGGTGTTGTTATCGTCACAACGAAAGCTGGTAAAGCCGGAAAAATTTTGGTAGACATCAATAGCTTTACGAATGTAACAGAAACGTCTAATCGACTAAAAGTACTCGATGCTGACGGTTATGTAAAAGTGCACCGTCAAATGTATGGGGAATACAATAAGTATGCCACGACGCCAGTCAAACTCCCTGACTACATCAACAAGCCGGGTACCAATAATACCGATTGGCAAGAGGAGGTGTTCCGTACCGGACTTTCTACAGCAAATAGTGTCGCCATCAGGGGCGGGCAAGACAATACCCGCTATTCCCTGTCCGCCAATTTAAGTAATGACAAAGGTGTCGTTATCGCGAACGATTTCAAAAAGGAAAATGTCCGTATGAAATTGGGAACCAAGAAAAATATCTTTACCGTGGAAGGGAATATGGCCTACACGAATTCGAAATATCATGGTCCCAACTTTAGTCTAAAAGAAGCCTATATGATTTCGCCTTTGGTACCAGTGTATGACTCCGCGGAAAAAGGTGGTTTTGGTTTGACAAATTGGGGTGGTATTCCCAATAATGTCAATGTGGTTGCCGATGAGCATTATAAAACGAGTTGGACAAAAAAACAGGATTTCGCCGGAAATGCTTTTGTTAGTATAGATATTATGAAAGGTTTAACCTTTAAAACAAGTTATGCCTTTAACGCGATTAATACACAGAACTATTTCCATTATCCACCATTTGCTTCTGATGAAAAGAACCCCTATGAATTTCCTTTTTATTCCGAAGGGCGTAGCTATTGGCAGGAGCAGGTCTTTGATAATCTCCTGAACTATAAAACAGAATTTGGAAAACATAGCTTAAACGCGCTTTTGGGTAGTTCGTTGAATATGCAGGAATCCAATTGGAATAATGTAGGGGTAGAAGGCAAAAAGATTGTCTATTCTGTTGAAAATGGAGGACTAGTGACTAAAGAAAGCGCAGAAGGGTTTCTAGATCCAAATTTTATGACGATCAGTTCGGGACAAGGTGGAACATTCTCCGCAGATGGTTCTAAATATGACTATAATCGTATGTCTATCTTTGGTCGGATCAATTACTCTTATGCTGATCGTTACCTTGTACAGTTAACCTTACGTCGTGATGGCTCATCTAAATTTGGAAAGGATAGTCGATATGGAAGTTTTCCTTCAATTGCATTGGGCTGGAAGATCGATGAGGAATCATTCTTCCCGAAAGAATCGTTTGTGTCTAATCTGAAATTAAGGGGAAGCTGGGGAAAACTCGGAAATGAGGTCGCTTTGGGGTACTACGACCACCAGGCGCTGATCAGTACTTACAATAATTTGTACATGGGATATGTGCGCGGAAGTGGAAATCCTTGGCCCGGTAGTACCGCAATGGGACTAGAGAATCGACTGTTGAGCTGGGAGACCACAGAATCTAAAAACATAGGTGCTGACTTTGGTCTATTCAATAATGTATTAAAAGGTTCGGTAAATTACTTTATTAAGACCACCAATGATCTTTTGATCACTAAGAAAGTTGCTCCATCTGCAGGTTTGGAAGATCCGACATTAAATGTTGGGAAGATCCGAAACTCTGGTTTTGAGCTTGAGCTCAAGTATGCAAATCGAAAAAATGAGTTTCAATACGATATCGGCTTAAATCTTTCAACCCTCAAAAATAAGGTCGTCAGCCTCGCTAATGAAGACCAGATTCTTTTGGGAAATGGCCTAAAATTCGATACCGAACATTTTCCGAATCAGACACGTGTGGGATATCCGATTGGAGGATTCTTCCTTTACCAAACCGATGGTATCTTTCAGAGCATGGAAGAGGTAAACAAACATGTCAACAAGGATGGGAAATTATTACAAGAGAATGCCAAGCCGGGCGATATCCGTTTTGTTGATGTCGATGGTAGTGGTGTGATTGATGATGAAGATAAGAAATATAGTGGTACGGGGATTCCCAAATTGGAGGTGGGATTGAACCTTGGAGCCTCTTATAAAGGATTTGATTTTTCGACATTGATCGGAAGCGGCTGGGGGCATAAACTCTATAATGGGAATCGGTACTTTTTCGAAGCCATGAGTTCGGGATCAAACTTTTTGAGTAGTACGTTAAATGCATGGACAGAAAATAACCGGAATACCGATGTTCCGCGTGCTGTATTACAAGATCCAAATGGAAACAGCCGTGAGTCCACACGCTTTTTGGAATCGGGTAACTTTATTAGACTACGTCAGCTGCAGATTGGGTATACTTTGCCTAAAAATCTGTTACATGCGATCCGTTCAGAAAATCTACGGTTTTATATCAGTGGACAGAATATGTATACCTGGACAAAATATAAAGGAATTGATCCTGAGTTTGCACCATCTGGAGTTAACAATAAATCCGGCGTGTTGAATACAGGGGTAGACCATTATATTTTTCCATTTACCAAGTCCTATTCCTTTGGAGTTCAATTTACATTTTAAGACCTGGGTATTTATTGTATCATAATTAAAGAAACTAGAAGATGAAAAAGAATAGAACAAATTATAGATGGATTCTTTGTATCGCTTGTGCACTAAGCACGACATTGTCCTGCAGCGATAAATTGGATTTAACATCACCGGACAAACTTACTTCAGATAACTTCTGGCGTAATGCCGAGGATGCTGAGTCTGGACTTTCTGCTGCCTATTCGCAGTTGGAAGCCGCAACTGATGTCTGGGAATTTGCAGAGGTAAAATTCCCGGTGGAGGCCTATCGCGAAGACGTGTGTGAAATTGGTAGTGATGCATTGAATTATCAAACCTGGGTAGAACTCTATAATTTTAGCTATACCAATGGTAATAGTCAATTTACGGCCTATTGGAGCAAAGCCTATCGCGGAATTTCATACGCAAATCAAGTGATCGAGAAGACCGCGCCGATTGAAATGGATGCAAATAAGAAAAATCAGATTATTGCCGAAGCAAAGTTCTTGCGCGCCTATTACCATTTAAAACTATTGCTCAACTGGGAGAAGATCGTTGTCCGCGACCAATATATTACAAGTGAAGGAAAGATTAATAAGGCTTTGTCTACACGTGATGAGGCCTGGGCTTTTATTATAGGGGATCTGGAGGCGGCGGTTGGCAATTTGCCTGTGAAACAGGAGGCAGCCAATGTTGGTCGAGCGACCAGAGGGGCGGCCAATGCTTACCTTGGCTACAGCTATTTAACGTCGGCCTATGAAAATACAGCCAAGAAAGAGGAATTGCTCGGAAAAGCAGAACAGGCCTTTAAAGCCGTATCAGGATATAACCTGGAAAAAGATTTTCTCTCTATGTTTGACGGCACCAATAAAAATAGCTCAGAATCTATTTTTGAACTTCAATTTACTGATAATACCGCTAATGGTGCGAGTTACCGGACAGCACTGCATAAGTGGATCGCTGTAGGAGAGCTGGGCGGTTGGGATGAAATCTTACCGAGCAAGATGCTCTTAAACGAATTTAAAAAGGAGGGTAAGATCGCTACAACAGGACGTTATGACTCACGTATGTACCAGACGGTGTTCTGTAATGATCCTTACTTTAATGATTTAAAGAATGGGGGAGTTTATGGCTTTACCTACGATGAAATATTTGGGGCTGGATCTGACCGGGCAAGTTTCAGAAAGTATTTGCCACGAACAGCAGCGGATTTAGATAAGTCCCGCACAGCAGTCAATCTTCCATTGATGCGCTATGCTGATGTTTTATTATTATTGGCTGAAACCTTAAATGAACGTAACCGTCCTGCAGATGCTATTCCTTTGATCAATCAGGTACGCCAGCGGGCAGATATGCCAGCACTCCCTTTGAATTTGCCTGTTACCGAAGTTAAAAAACGCATTGAACATGAGCGTATCGTGGAGTTTGCCTTGGAAAATACCCGATTCTACGATATGAGAAGATGGGGAAAAGCGAAAGAAGCATTACAAGCTATCGGGCGAAATAGTTTCGATCCGGCTAAGCACAACTTTTATCCTGTCCCATTATTGGAGATCAAGTCAAATGATAAAATTAATTAAGGAGCATGTTTACCGTTTTTTTTATCATGCTGTTAGGTGTAGGAATAGGGATAGGACTTCGGTCCTTTCCTATTCTTAAACATACAGGTATTCTTGTCCGACTGGTCATATTTGCCTTACTGTTTCTTTTGGGACGAGAGGTCGGACAAAATCCAAAAATAGTAGACAATTTGGATACATTGGGGTTGCAAGCTATACTGATCACATTGGCTGGAGTAGCTGGAAGTGTTTTTTGCTCATGGTTCGTTTATCGTTTATTCTTTAGCAAACATGAAAGGTAGTTTGATCATTCTCGCATTTTTTATCGTGGGTGTTTTTGTCGGTTTCAAGGGAATTATTCCGGCTGAATTGTTGAAAGAAGAATGGAATACTTATGTCCTCTATGCATTGATGTTGTTGGTCGGGGTTACCATTGGTTATGATAGGGAACTCTTGGTATCTCTACGAAAAGTTAATTTAAGCATCGTGCTCGTTCCCCTGGCAACTATCGTTGGAACATTGTTAGGTACGTTTACCATCAGTTTCTTTATCCTCGACTGGAATGCCGCCGAGAACATGGCTGTGGGATCTGGATTTGGTTACTACTCTTTATCAAGTATTTTTATTACACAATATAAGGGTGTCACATTGGGAACTATAGCGTTGATGTCGAATTTGATGCGTGAACTATTGGCGCTCTTGATGGCTCCATTAGCTCGAAAATGGTTTGGCCCATTGGCGCCGATTTCTGTCGCAGGAGCCACAAGTATGGATACTGCATTACCTATTATCACACAATACTCCGGCAAACAATATGTTCTCGTTGCGATCATCCATGGTATTTTGATTGACCTCAGTGTTCCCTTTCTAGTTACTTTTTTTTGTTATTTATGAGAAATAAGATCAAAACCTTATGGGTTACAATTAGCTTTTGTTTGATTTTGATAGGATGCAATACGGTCAAGTCTCCTAAAATGGATGGCTATGGTGGATTGTTAAGGGTCGAGCAGCAACCAGAAGGTTCCACTCGCCGAACAAATCCCTTTTATACTGACCGCGGGGCTTGGATCGGATTTGGCATTCACGAAAATAAGAACGTGACCGGTTTTTGTGGACCCTATGATCTGGATGCGCGTGCCTGGTTAAGTAGCGCATTGCTGCAGATTGGAACAGCTCCGACGGGAGAATTAAATCTCCTGAGCCTTGACAGCAGTTGTTATTATCCGGATCGCCTGTGGATGCGTCTGCGAGGAGAGGATATGGAAGTAGAACAAATCTTAAAACAGGTCTCATCAACAACAGCCATATTGCATATTAAAAACAGATCATCAAAGGTACTATGGATATATGGCAATCTCAATCAGGGGAAATGGACACTGATAGGCAATACCCTGTGGTCTAAACTTCCAAATGGAGAACTTCTTTTACTGTCTTTTAAGGCTGATGTGAAGGTAAACTGTGATCAGGGAAAATATGAAGCTTGTTTAGAAAAAGCAGATACAGAGATTGTCCTGACCCATTATGCCAACCCGATTACCTTAGAAAAAGCACTTGTGGCAACAAAAACTGCTGTTGAGCAAAGCAAGGCTTTGAGCATACAACATACAGCACGCTGGGCGAATTATATCAGCTCAAATACTCGTCCGGAACTCTCCATGGAGGAACATCGCATTATGGTGAAAAGTATGATGACGCTGATGAGCAATTGGCGGAGTGCAAAAAAGGAATTAAAACATGATGGTGTTGTTCCTTCGCATGTGGCCGATTACTTTGTTGGATTTTGGGCTTGGGATTCATGGAAGCATGCCGTTGCATTGGCACAGATAGATCCCGTGTTGGCGAAAGATCAGGTTCGCGCTATGTTTGACTTTCAAGATAGCGTCGGGATGATTGCCGATTGCATTTATACGGACCATCGTGAGAATAATTACCGTGATTCCAAACCACCATTGGCTGCCTGGGCCGTTAATGCTATCTATGAAGCCGACCATGACCTGTCTTTTGTGCGGGAGATGTATAATAAACTGGTCTTGTACCATGAATGGTGGTTTCGTTATCGGGATCATAATAAAAATGGTATCTGTGAGTACGGTGCTACAGATGGAACATTGGAAGCTGCTAAGTGGGAAAGCGGTATGGACAATGCTATTCGGTACGATAGTACCCAGATGTTATGGAATGAAAAAGGTGCCTGGAGCATGGATCAAGAGTCTGTGGAACTCAGCGCTTATCTTGAGTTGGAACGAAAATATCTGCTGCATTTTGCGGAATTGCTCGGTGTGCCATTTCGGGAAAAAAAAGAATCATACCTTGCCATGGATTACTTCTTCGATCAGGAGCGAGGTTATTATTTTGATCGCAAACTGAATGGAGCACTTATTCCATGTTTTGGTCCCGAAGGTTGGTCACCATTGTGGACTGGTTTAGCTACGGTGCCGCAAGCTGAAGCTGTAATTCGAGTGATGCAGGATACGGCTAAATTTGCCTCCTTTGTACCTTTTCCTACTGCGGCTCTAGACAACGCCAAATTCATGGATAGAGGATACTGGCGCGGGCCTATTTGGTTGGATCAAGTCTATTTTGCCATTTCTGGTTTAAGGAAATACGGTTATCAAAAGGAAGCCGATCTGTATACCAAACAAGTCTTTGCGCGATTGGAGGGATTATCCGATAATGGGCCAATTCATGAAAACTATGAGGCACGCACGGGTAAAAGACTCAAAGCACCCCATTTTAGCTGGTCTGCTGCTCACTTATTTTTGTTATATAAGGAACTGAAAACTTCTCAGCAGAAAAAATAGATAGGTTGAAAATAGTAGAGATAACAACACTTCGGATCTGGTAAGTTGTACGATCTATGCCGGATTTGAAGCGTTGTTTATTTAATATGCATTACTGAAAACTATAGTTATGTAATAGAGATGGACTTTTGTCTTTTTGTATACTATATGTAAGATTTATCTAATTGAAGCCTAGCTTTATTGATTGCCCCTAACTTTTCTTATTTTTGTACCCATGGTCTATTTATACGCAAAAGCAATTCATATTATCTTTGTGGTTTGTTGGATGGCTGGATTATTTTATATTGTTCGCTTATTCATTTACCATACCGAAGCTAAATCCAAATCTGCAGAAGAGTATGGGGTTTTGCATAAACAGTTTATACTGATGGAGAGTAAATTATGGTGGATCATCACAACACCAGCCATGTACCTTACTATTCTGGCGGCCCTCGTCATGCTGTATATTAATCCGGGATTGTTGACCATGGGCTGGATGCATGTTAAGCTTACTTTTGTATTAGGGTTGATCCTTTATCATTTCGCTTGCCAACGTATTATGTTTCAGTTAAAAGGGGAATCATCGACGTGGTCCTCGACCAAATTGCGCCTTTGGAATGAGCTGGCGACCGTCTTATTATTCGCAATCGTATTTACCGTTGTATTAAAGTCTGCTCTCAATTGGATATTTGGTGTACTCGGACTTTTCATATTGTCGATCTCCTTAATGATGGCTGTGAAGCTCTACAAAAAGTTCAGAAATAAAAGTAATTCGAACAAAACGTTAAATTCTTAGTTTTCTTAATCCTTTTCTATTCTCGTTAGTCGAACGATTATAAATTGAAAAAGGAATATGTACAAGAGACTTTTGACCGTGATCATGTTGCTTGCTATTGCAACTGGAGGATTCGCCCAACGTTATAGACCTTATGGCGGAACATTAAATATTTATTCGACCGATGTTCCCTTCTTTCTTTATATCAATAATGTTTTGTACAATAATAGACCGTCGATTGACCTTCGTGTGCCAAATTTGCAAAACCCGAGATATAATCTCCGTATCGTATTTGCAAACAGACGGCAGAGAACTTTAAACGGAAGGGGTGTGCAGCTTGTCAACCGAGATGGTCAATACATGGATGTTGTGTTTTCAGTAAGCAGTCGTGGTGGAAATAGGGGAATTGTACTTGAATCGATGAATCC
>Ga0256899_1000252_pt1 | contig 20411 bp, 16 predicted proteins | sample MC6MC0687MT_FD_190202 | JGI IMG/M metagenome (GOLD analysis project Ga0256899, IMG submission 190202) | Metatranscriptome of enriched soil aggregate microbial communities from Iowa State University, Ames, United States - MC6-MC0687-MT... | ecosystem: Environmental > Terrestrial > Soil >...
AAGCGGTAAAATAGAATCTTTTTTTAAGCATCAAAGTTTAATCAAAAAGTTTAAAGCAAAACGAAACGATATTGAAGAATTTTATATTGGAGACATTTCTAAAAAATACTTAGATACATTTGAAGAAGATATCTTAGACGAAACTTATTTTTTCAGGCAAATACAATCTAATGTATTGTATCAGATCTTATTTCCAAATTTGGAATGGTTCCACAAAAAATCGACATGGAAAGAGAAATTTTATATTCAAATCAATTCATTTCCGTTAGAATTCAGTTTTCAGACTGAACAGTCATTTGAAGATTCTGAATTTGTAGAAACTACAGTCAAAGGAATGCTCTTAGAAAACAGCAGTTTTAGAGAATTTCTAAAAGGAAATCGGATTGAAGATGAAAATTTAGAAAACAATATCGATATTGAAATTATAATAGAATATTTCACTCATAAAGACACAAAACAATTACATGAAATAAAATCTTCTGTCATTATTTGGTATCAAAACGAATTATTTCAAAAACATCAATTACAAATAACACAAAATTAAGATGAAAACCTACCAATCACAACCCAATGATTCTTTTGCAGGAATTGCCAAAAAATTTAAAATAAAAGACGAACATTTTCTGAAAACATTTCATAATCTGAATTGTCCGCAGAGTGAAACAATAAAAGATGAGATTCCTGCAGGAACCACACTCTTGATTCCGGAAGATCCAAAGTTTCTTAATGATGAAAACGAAAACATTGATGAAGAAACAAATGCAATAAATAATGAAAGTGAAACTGAACCCGATCCCGGTCAAGACACGATGGATGAAGAGTCTGAACAAAATTCATCAACAGATCAAGATAGTAAGGAAGAAGAAAAAAAAGAGAAAAACAGTGAAAGCAATTCTTCTGAACACGATGGAAAATATTTCGTTATTCCCAAAGGTAAAGCCATGTGCGATAAAGAAACCCAATTTCCGGGTTTCAAAGTAACAAGCCACCAAAAAAACTATTGGAACGATGAAAACGGAGAACCCGATTATCTTGCCGTCACTGAAGACGATGTAATGTTTAATCCGCCTTCAGTACCTTTCGGAAGTTGCTCAGTAAAAAACGGAAATCCATGTGCATTTGCACCTTCAGGAAAATGGACAAAAACCTATGACAAGGTAAAAGTAATGGGTAAATGCTGTGTAACGGAACTCTCAGAACTCATGTGTTCCACCGGCGGAAAAATCACAGTTTTAAAACACGGACAAGAATCTGAATTAGGAAAAAGCAACGTCAATAATGCTGACTCAAAAGAACAGCATGTGTATAATCCCATTGTGGATTTTGAGGAATTTAAGGAGGAAATAAATGATAACAATGAAGATGCCTGGTAATTTTAAAAATTAAATCATGGGAAAAAAAGGCGTAGCTCAAATTGCAGGAGTTGTAAAACCGATCGTGGGAGAAATTTACACCTATAATGTCACGGGTTGGTATCCCGATACCGAACCTGAAAAAAGAAATCCTAACAATGTAACATGGGAACTCTTTAAGCAAAGAAGTTTAGGGAAATTTACCACAACCAATATCAGGAAAAAAGGAATCAGTAATTTTACGTTTGGAGAAAAAGCGGTCGGCTCAGTTTATAAGTTACAGGCTTATCTTTATGAGCCTGAAGGAGGCGGGCTTATCATTACTCCTCAACCTGCAAAGATTCCGAAGATTGATAAAGTAGAACTTTTCTATGTAGATGATAAAAAAGGCAGTACTTTTAGCTTTATGGAAAAGCTGAGAGCCAGAGCTTATTGTGTGAATATGCTGAAGAAAGAACTTGTTTTCACTTTATGGGAAGATGATGCAAAAGGTGAAGGTCATAATGCGAATAACAAACTGATAGAAACCCGCAAAGCAAAAGTAAACGAAAACGGAATTGCCGTTACCGAATTTATGCTCACCAAAGCTTTGATGAAAAAGGCAATGCAAGGCGAAACTGATCCGAAACAATTAGAATTTTATGTCACCGTAGAATATTATTCACATAAAAAACATGCAACAGATAATATAAATATCAACAATCCTTTACCTCCGATAAAACATGAGGTTCCGGTAAAACCTAGAGGAGTTCCGAAAGCACAAGGTTCACCCGCAGCCGCTAAACCAGCGAGTAAAAAAGAAGAAAGAGGGATTGGGCAAATCATCTCAGAAAAATGGGATGAATTATGGGATTGGTGGGAAACCCCGGGAACTATAAAAAAGGATCAGTCTCCTACTGTGCAGAAACCAGATGGGAGAAGTCCAGCGATTGTGAAGGGAGAGAAAAAGCCAACTTCATCATGTATTTGTAAAGAACAATACAAAGATTTGATCTGGGGCGGAAAAGTAAGTTGTGAGTTTAGGAAGAAAGTAATTTTAATAAGTAGAAGAAATAGTATTGACCCTAATAATCTTATGGCAGCAATGGCACATGAAACAGGAGGAACATTTGATCCTACTATTGGAACTTTTAAAAAACACAAAAATGAATCAAAAGAAGGTTATGTAGGATTATTACAAATAGGAAAGGATGCAGCTACAGATTTGAAAATTACAAGAACAAAATTGTTAAATATGAATCAGATAGAGCAATTAGATTACGTTGAAAAGTATTTAAATCTCCCTTTGGTTAAAGGAAAACTAAATACATTAACAGATTTTTATTTAGCTGTTTTATTTCCTGTTGATTGTGGAAAAGGTAATCAAACTAATCATGTGGTTTTTGATAACAGTCTTCCTATTTCGTATAAAAATGGAAAAGCAATAAGAAACCTTAATTATTGGAGAAATGTTGGATATTCCGCTAATCCTGCATTTCACAAAGAAGGAAGTAAAGAAAAAGGTAAAACCTATGTTTGGGAAATTGCAGAAAATATAAAAAAATGGTATGATAATGGAAAAAAGAATATGACAAAAGAATTTTCTTGTCAGAAAGCCAAAGTTACACCAAAACAAACTGAAACTTCTAGCAAGATTGTTTATTTTGACTCAGGTCTAACCGAAGAAAGAGTAAATGTTGTTAGCCAATTTACAATTTCTTTACTAGAAAAAGCTGCAAAGAATTCAGCAAATGATAAGTTAATAATAACTAGTACTATAAGATCCACAAGAAAACAAGCAGAGGTAATGTATAATAATGAAAGTAGTGGAAATCATATTAGATATGCAGCTCCAGGAAGAGCAGTTATAGCTGTATTTAATACTGGAAAAAGTAGGAGCGATTCAAAAGAAAAAATTATTTCTGACATGGATAAGAAAATTAAAGAACTTTCAGAGAGTGGTCAAAGAGTGTCATTGCATTGTGTATCAAAAGAAGCTTATAGTAAGAATAATATAATAGATATTTCATATTCGAGAGGTGCTAAAAATCCCCGAGATTTAATACGAGAATTGGTTAAAGATCCAGCTGTCACTAAAATCATCCACCCTCTTAATAATGTTGTTAGTAATGGCAAAATAAAGTATGATACAAAAGAACCTGCAATACACGTAGAAATAAAAGTACAATGAAAAAAGCATATTTATTTACACTCGTAATTATTTCAATAATTTCAATAAGTTGTAAAAAAACAGAGACATCCAACTCAAATTATATTGAAAATAAAAAAGATAGTATCAATATTTTCACTAAACTAAGTGATGGTTTTGAATATACCAAACTTGGTCTTGCATGCAAAGATAATAACCTTGCTAGTGTAAAAGAGTTAATTTCTAAAGGAGCCGATATAAATATTGCAAAGAAAGATGACATTTATGAATATGATGCCCTTTCTGTTGCAATAGAAAATAGCCATTACGAAATTGTTAAATTTTTAATTAATGAAAAAGCAGATATTAACAAAGTATATAATGAAGATGGTTTAACTGCAATTGGATTAGCAACAAAGTTAAATCAAAAAGAGGTTGTTGAACTTTTATTAAAAAACCACGCAAATCCTAACGGCGCAGTTACTTCAGACACAGATTACAAAGAGACTCCATTATTAATTGCCATTCAAAATAACAATATTATTATTGCCAAGTTATTAATAGATTCTGGCGCAAGTATTAATGATACTGATAAAGATGGTAATACAATAAAAAGTTTAATTTCCTCAAAAGGAGGGCAATGGGAAAATCTAGTTTCTGCTAATACTCAAAAACTATTAAAATTCAATGGAGAATACTTTGCAGAAAATGACAAATTGAGTGATTATGGAATATCACTAAACTTCAAAAATGATTCTATTATTTATACAGAAATTGGCAACATGGGAAAAACCTACAATCAATATTTACTGAAAGTAAGTTTGGCAGAAAATAATAAGATATATCTCAAATATGATAAAACATTGAATGGATATACAGTAAATGCAAATAAAGGCAATTACTTTGGAATAGTTACATCGGAACAAAAAGCTTTAATATTTGAAAGTGAATATTTAGCAGAAAAATTTGATGTTGATAAAACTTTTATGAATAAATAATATCACAAAAATAAAATAAGAAGAATCAAAAAAACTTATACTTCAAAAAAAGATGAGTTCACAGTAATTTTAAATCTTGGTGCAATTTTTGAAACGAAATGACAAAAAAATGAAAAATTTTATTTCCACTTTATTTATAGCTTTAAGCATCAATTTCACTATGGCTCAAACGTATCATTTCCCGGAAGAATCTGCTGAACATGAAGGAACATGGCTTCAGTGGCCCCATCAATATCAACATGGTGTAACGTATAGAAATCGTGTGGAATCAACTTGGGTAGAAATGGTAAAAGCATTACAAACCAACGAAAAAGTTCACATCATTGCTTATAATGAAATTGAAAAACAGAGAATCATCAAAGTTTTAGAAAAAGCAAAAGTTTCTCTGAAAAATGTAGACTTTAAAATATATCCGACAGATGATGTTTGGATAAGAGATAACGGACCAATTTTCGTAAAAGACAACAACGGAAATGTTTTGATTGAAGACTGGGGTTTTAATGGGTGGGGCGAAAAATATGATTTTGAAAACTGTGATCAAATCCCATCAAAAATAGGAAAAGATTTAGGTGTAAAAGTAATTGATCTTAGTGAAGAAATGGTCAACGAAGGTGGCTCTTTAGAAACTGACGGAAACGCAGTTTTGATGGCTTGTAAAAGTTCGGTCATCAGCCAGGAAAAAGAAGCAATCAGAAACAAAGGCATTACTCAAAGTGAAGTCGAAAATATTTTTAAAAAATATTATGGCGTTTCCAAAGTAATCTGGTTAGACGGCGTTACAGGTCTTGATGTTACCGATATGCATATTGACGGATTTATGAAATTCATCAATCATACCACCATGCTTACAATGAAAGAAGAAGATTTATTAGAATTAGGACTTTCTGAAAGCGATGTTGAAAAATTGTACTCTGCAACAAACGCAGAAGGTAAAGAATACAAGAAAGTTTATATTCCAGCGACAAAAAATAAAGTGAAAACGGCTTATGGAAAACAACTTGAAGACAAAGGTTCTTATGTAAATTATTACGTAGCTAACGGAGTTGTTTTAGTTCCGAACTATGGAGATACTAATGATAAAATCGCCAATGAAATTATTCAAAAACAATATCCCAACAGAAAAGTGATCGGTATTGATGTAAGAAATCTCTATGAAAATGGAGGAATGATTCATTGCGTAACGCAACAGCAACCTGCAGGAAAATTATTAAAAGAAAATATTAATTAAACTTTTTAAAGATTAAGAAAGAAAAGTTATGGTTTCAAAATGTGTAGCTTTTTTGGTAAATGAAAGACAATCATAATAAAATCTACAACAGCAAAATCAGTTTTCAATATAAAAATCACACCCAAAAAACACCCAATTCCCTCATACTTTTCATACCTTTACCCTCACAATTTTTCTTACATTTTGGCAAATCTCTACAAGAAAGAAAGTCCGTTTCAGGTTTTTATATCGTTCAAAAAATATTTGGATGTGTTGGAGCACATTCGGTATAATGATCGTTTAGAGTATCGCGCCAACTATGCTGAATCTTTGATTGAGAAAACCAAAAATTTCAAAGAATTAAGAGACGGTTTTCAGGATCTATCGGTGTTTGAAAAGCACAAAGACCTCATCAGACTTTTATTGGCAGACCTCTTCCCTACCGGTTTGACGAGAAATGAAATTAAAGCCGCAGGAATTCCGCTCACCAATCTTACGTTCAATTATACCGAAAGATTTCAGAATATTTTAAATGATGCCGGAAAAGATTTTGAAATCGAGTTCAGAGACATCAGTGATGACGAATATTACGTCTTTTGCTGTTGCCTTATTTTACAGACTTATCTTAAAAAAGATATTAAAGTTACCATCCCATTTTATTATGATATCCCCGATAAACAGGGAATTATGAAGCATTATAAAATTACGGTCAACTCAGATTTCAGCGATGTTTATCCTGCTGAAGGAACCAAAATTCCGTCGGATGATGTTTTGGATATGTTGCTTGAAAATCTGGATGATGTACAGCTTTGGAAAAAATATTTTCAGCCCGAATCATGGATTTTAAACGGATTCAGTATTATTTCTCTTATTGACTGTACTTCGGAAGTGGCACTCTCCGATTTGAAATCGAGTATGATTAAAATTGATCTGGAAAACCCTTCACCCGATGAGAATTTAAAAGAAATATTTAAATCTTATTTTGATGTTGCCGAGCTCAACTTTGGGTTGATGCTGTTTAATATCAAAAACAAAAGACTCGAAAAACTTCCTATTTACGAGAATGTTTTCACCAATCACCTTCTCGATTTTTGGATCAACACCTTTGATGAAGAAGCAAGAAAAACTGCTTTTGAAAACATCAGTTACAACTCAAAACCTGTGGTGGTTTCGAATGTTGACAATCTTGATGAGGAAATCAAAAAACTGCCAACTTTCAATATTCTGAAAGACAATAACATCAATAGCTTCATGGTCATTCCGATTATGAAAGACAACGAGCTTCTTGCAATGATGGAGTTTACTTCGCCTATTAACAATAGTTTGAACGGTTTGAAACTGAAAAAACTTGAATTTGTTGCCGACATGATTATTTTCTCTCTGAGCAGGTTTACCTATGAAAGAAATAATCAGATTGAAGCTATTATTCAACGTGAATATACGACCATTCACGACAGCGTTATCTGGAAATTCAGAAATGAAGCAGAGCGTTATTTTAATGCTTATTTATCTAAAAAAATATATACTTTAAAAGAGATTTCGTTTAAAAATCTTACTCCTTTATTTAGTTTTTCAGACATCCGCTCTTCATCAGACAAACGTTTTAAGCTGATGTTGGAAGATCTCAATCAGCAAATTGACGGACTTCATGAAGTGATGACCATTTTAAATTCATCAGAAGCCGAAAAGTATTCTTTGGCATTGGATGTTTTTGAAAACGAACTCAATAATGAAATAAAAGCAGACACCGAACAGCGTTTCCAAAGGCTTTTGCGCGAAGAAATCCATCCTTATCTGCAAGGTCAGCTTGAGGTAAAAAGTGAAGAAACGATTAAAGAAAAAATCAAAAATTACTTTAGTCAGGTTTTTACACAGAATGATCTTTTTTATGCCAACAGAAAAAATTTAGACGATTCTATTACGCTTCTCAATCGTAAACTGGCCGATATTTTAGACGAAAAGCAAGTCGCAGCTCAGGAAATTTTCCCACATTATTTTGAAAGATTTAAATCGGATGGCGTTGAACATAATCTCTACATAGGTCCCAATATCGCTCCTGAATTGCCTTATTCTACGAAAGTGGTTAACGAATTAAGATATTGGCAGCTGGAAACTATTTGTACGATGGAACATGAGTTCCGTTTATTCAAAAAAGATCTTCCGGTTTCGCTTGATATTGCTTCGTTGATTTTTGTTTATAATGAAAAAATAGACATTCGTTTCCGAATGGATGAAAAACGTTTTGATGTAGACGGTGCATTTAATTCTAATTTTGAGATCATAAAAAAAAGACTTGAAAAAGCGCACATCAAAGACTCTGACGAAAGAATTACCTGCCCGGGAAAAATTACCATCGTTTATTTCGGTTTAGAAAATCAACGTGAATATTTACAATACATTCACAGACTTCAGAAACAGAATGTTTTAAAAACAGATGTTGAACTTTTAAGAGTTGAAGATCTGCAGGGAATTACAGGGTTGCTTGCAATGAGAGTTTCTTTAGCGTAAATCAATCTACAAAATAAGAATTGGGCTTTTTCAATTCACCTTGCGGAATTTCTGCCTGTTCAAAAATAGAAAATTCAATCGTTCTGCAAATACTGTTGAGTGCCAAATCATTTTCTTCTTCACCAAAAGGTTCCCCAATTTCCTGGATAATGGCGTCTAAAGCAATAAAAGTATAACTGATCAGCAAAACAATTAACGGCATCATCCAGTCTAAACTGTCGAGCAATCCGAATGGTAACCAAAAACAGTATAAATAAACCGTACGATGTAGCAAAACACTGTAAGCAAATGGAAGCGGTGTATTATAAATCCTTTCGCAACCACCGGAAATATTAGAAAACTGATTCAATTGATGATTCATCGAAGTCAAAACAATCGTGTCTATATTTCCGTTTTTATTCTGAATGTTCAGCCAATCTGAAATAAATCCTAAAATAATATTGGGAATAAATTTTTTACCTTGAATCTGATGAAACTGCTCTTCAGAAAGTAGCTTCTGAAGAGGTTGTATATCCGATTTGTCTCTTAACTGATAATTTAAAGACCAGCAAAATGCAGAAATCAATTTTACAATTTCCTGTTTTTCTTTTTTTGAAACATTTGGTATAAAAGATAAAATTTGTCTTGTTAAAGAGCGGGTTTCAATGACCAGTAATCCCCAAAGTTTTCTTCCTTCCCAGAATCGGTCATAACTTGCGGTATTGCAAAAGCCCATGAAAATGGCTAGAGCCAACCCTATCAAAGTAAAAACCGTAGGATTGAGCTTTACTTTATAATCGTAAATTTTACCGTTAAAATAATATACCGCTACAGAGAAAATGGTGATAATACAAAGCTGAGCTACGATTTTCTTTAGTACAGAACCTCTCCATATAAATAACATTTTCAGCCAGTGTGTTCGCTGTCTTACAATCATGTTTTAAGCAGTTTTTTTAATTAAAGCGTAAGAAAAGCGTATGCAAAAGACAGTACAGAAATTATAATTCCTGCCATAAAAATCTGATACGTAACCGAAAGAAGCTTATATTTTCTGTCTAAAACTTTTCCAAGATAGTATAGATCTTTTACCATAGAATCATAGATATAATCTCTGTCTTTGATGAGATCATGCATCGAGCTCAGATAATGATTAAACTCCATCTGATGGAAGTTTCCGAAAAATAAAAGGTTTACTTTACGGTCTTTAATATCCTGATTGGTAAAAGTAGTCTTAGTAACATTGGGTTTTGTAGAAAGAATCGCAAAAATAATCGTCAAAACACTTGAGATCAACAGAAAAAATGTAGGAATAATTAAATGCGCATTCTTCGGAGTATCTAATTTCGGGACCAAAACAGAAAGACAAACCGAAATAATAATTGCATTGACCGAAAGCAAAATATTGGCTTTACTATCTGCAATATCGCTCAGTCTTGTATGATTATTCAAAGTAACTCTGAAAAGCGTATCTACACTTCTGTCAGATTTCTGATCTTTTTTTTCTGAATTTTCTTTTTTGGGTTTCTCTTCTTTGTCCATTTTATCCATCTTCTTTTCCAATTTTTTTACATTTTTCAGTTTGAGTGGCTCCCAGTTTTCTTTGGCATAATCTGTAAAATACTTATGCTTGTTTTTAAGAAAATCTACATTCATCTCATTCCATTCATCATTAGAAAAACACATTCCGCCCGTCAGTTCCCATTCTTTACGCAAAGCTTCCGCAGAATCATTGTAAAACGGACTTGCAAAATGACTGAAATCTGCATCTTTCATAATCATTTCTAAAAGATCTTGAGGTTGATGGTATTTTTCTGTAGAAAGAATCAATCTGGAAACTTCATTAATATATTCTTCCGAAAAATTATCTTTTTTAAGAAAATCTTTCATAATAGCGGCTCCCCTTTCTTCATGCCCTTCAGCATTACAATCTGTAAAACCAACATCATGAAACCACAACGCAAGCAACACCTTTTCTCTATCAACTTCAGATAAATTGGTATGCTTTATGATTTCATCTGCTTTCTGAACGGCATATGTGGTATGAATAAAATTATGGTAAAAGTAAACAGAAGATAGTTTATCTTTGAATAAGTTTTCAACATAATTTTTAGCTTTGTCTAAGGTGCTCATCACAGAATTTTTCTTAATGTAAATGTATGAATTTATCCTTTAAATCTTATTTAAAAAAAATATCACCGGCAGGAAAAACGTTTCTCCTTTCGGGACTTCTTTTATCTTGTGCTACCTACAACGTAAAAAAGGGCAAAAACTTACATGAAGTATCAAAATCTGAGCTGAAAACTGATAATGATTTTCAGGTTTTCCTGGTAGGTGATGCAGGAAACTCAGAAGAAATTCAGGCTCAGCAAACGTTGAGCTTTCTTAAGAACAAGATAGATTCTGCCAACAGCAACTCGATGCTCATCTTTTTGGGAGATAATATTTATCCTTTGGGAATGCCAAAAGAAAGTGATAAAGATTATCCTTTAGCAAAAGAAAAAATGGAAAACCAATTAGCAATTACCAAAAATTTTAAAGGTAAAACGTTGGTTATCCCCGGAAATCACGATTGGTATCACGGTTTGGATGGTCTAAAAGCTCAGGAAGATTTCGTGAAAACGTATCTGAACGATAAAAAATCTTTTCTTCCTAAAAATTCTTGTCCGATTGATGATATTAATTTAACCAAAGACATCAAACTTATCATTATCGATTCTGAATGGGCGTTAATAAATTGGGATAAATATCCTGGAATCAATAAAGGTTGTGATATTAAAACCAGAGACGATTTTTATACAGAATTCAAAGATTTAATTACAAAAAATCAGGATAAAAGAATTATTGTTGCGCTTCATCATCCGGTAATCAGTTCCGGAGTTCATGCCGGATTTAATTCTGCGAAATCTCATCTTTCAGCCTTTAACGGGAAAGTTCCGATTCCGGGAGTTGCCACTGTGCTTACAACATTGAGAAGTTCTTCCGGAGCAAGCATGGAAGACATTAACAACAGACATTATGCAGATTTTGCCAACAGATTAAAAAGTATTGTTCAGGATAAAGAAAATGTGATTTTCGTTTCGGGACACGATCATAATCTGCAGTATCATACAGACAACAATATCAGACAAATCATCAGCGGAGCAGGTTCAAAAACAGATCCCGCCACGATTGTTAACAAAACCGATTTTTCTTACGGCGGAAGTGGTTTTGCTGTTTTAAATCTCAGAAAAGATTTAAGTTCAGATGTAGAATATTTTTCAACAAAAAACAATGAGCTTAAAAAACTGACGCAAATTTCAGTAATTCCTCAACCTCAAGTATTTGAAAACAATTTTCCAAGCTCGCTTCCAGCAACCTACACTTCAACAGTTTATGCTGAAAAGCTTACTAAAAAAGGGAGAATTTACCGCTGGCTTTGGGGAGATCATTACAGAAAATATTATGCTCTTCCTATTGAAGCAAAAACGAAAGATCTTTCAGATATGAATCCCGGTTATTCTCCTTTCAGAGAAGGTGGCGGAAACCAGTCAAACAGTCTTCGTCTGAAAACCAATGACGGACAGGAGTTTGTAATGCGTGGAATCAAAAAAAGTGCAGTCCGTTTTCTCAACGCTCAGGCTTTTAAGAAAAACGATTTCGGAAACGAATTAAACAACACTTTCCCTGAAAGATTTCTACTCGATTTTTATACGACCAATCATCCTTTTACTGGATTTGCTGTTAATAATATGATTGATAAGCTGGGTATTTTTCACAGTAATCCTGAGTTATTTTATATCCCGAAACAAAAACCTTTGGGTCGCTACAACAAAAATTACGGTGATGAATTATACATGATTGAAGAGCGTTTTTCTTCAGATCCTAAAACTTTACAGTCGCTTGATAATGCTACTGATATTCTTTCAACATCGGATGTTCTGAAAAATATGCGAAAAGACAGCAAATATTCGGTTGATCAGGATCTATATATCAGAGCAAGGATTTTTGATATGCTGATCGGCGATTGGGACAGACATGAAGATCAGTGGAAATGGGCAGAATATAAAAAAGGAAATAAGGTGATTTACAAACCTATCCCAAGAGACAGAGATCAGGCTTTCAGTACCTATGATGGTGCCGCATTTACCTTTATTATGAATATCCCGATGATTCGCCACATGAAATCTTTTAAAGATGAAATAAAAAATGTGCGTTGGGTAAATATGGAACCTTATTCGTTGGATTTAATTTTCCTGAAAGGTTCTACAGAACAAAACTGGAGTGAACAGGCAAAATTTATTCAGCAAAACCTTACAGATGCCGATATTGATGTTGCTTTTAAAAACCTTCCGAAGGAAGTTCAGGATGAAACCATTGCCGATATTCAGAGAAAATTAAAACTCAGAAAAGAAAAAATTGAGACTAATGCTGTAGAATATTATCACATTCTTCAGGAAAAAGTTCCATTGGTGGGAACTCTAAGTCCGGATAAATTTGTGATCGTTAAAAATGAAAACTCAATTGATGTAAAACAATTTAAAATTAATAAAGATAAAACCGAAGAACTGGTTTTTGAAAAATCTTACGACGGAAAAAAGACCAAAGAACTTTGGATCTACGGATTGGATGATGATGATATCTATGAAGTTTCAGGCGACGGAAAATCTAAAACAAACATCAGACTGATTGGTGGTTATAATCACGATATTTACAATGTATCCAATGGAAGAAACGTAAAGATTTATGATTTTAAATCTCAGAAAAATACGTACGAAACCAAAGGAGCAGCAAAACACATCAGTGATGATTACGACATCAACACTTACAATTGGAAGCATCCTAAATTCAACTTTTTTGCGGGTTATCCAATGGCCAATTACAATCCCGATGACGGTGTAATTTTGGGAATTGTAGCCAATTATACGGTCAATAATTTTATTCGTGATCGTTTTACTCAGAAACACAGTATAAGTGCCAATTATTATACTTTAACAGGCGGATTTAATGTGGGCTACAAAGGAACCTTCAAAAAAGCGATTGCAGGATGGGATGCCGGAATTGATGCAACCTACACTACTCCATTTTTTGCAAGAACATTTTTTGGTTTGGGTAATGAAACGGTATATGAAAAAGATGAAGTGAGTAAAGACTTTAACAGAGTACGAATTTCTCAGTTTAAATTTGCTCCATCAATCTCAAAAACAAGCTGGCTGAATCTGAAGCATCAGTTCCAGTTGAATTTTGAGCATTCTAAAGTACAGTTCAATGAAGATCGTTTTGTTGCTGCTTCGCCAGAAGTGAATCCTGACGTTTTTAACGGACAACAATTTGCAGGAGCTAATTATACTTTCAGTTTTAAAAATTTTGATAATAACGCCTTCCCTACTTTAGGTTTGGAAATGATATTAAATGCAGGCTGGAAAGCCAATCTTTCAGAATTTAATCAAAACTTCGCCTCTTTTAAAGGAACTTTAAACCTGTTCCGCAGAATCGATAAACAAGGAAGATTTGTTTTTGCCAACTCTTCCAATGCCATGATTATCAATAACAATAATTTTGAGTTTTATCAGGCTGCAGCCATGGGTGGAAACAATGCAATGCGTGCTTACAGAAACGAAAGATTTGCCGGGAAATCATATTTTGTCAATAATTCTGAAATCCGTTGGGATTTTGGTCGTGTGAAAAACAATATCGTTCCTGTCAATATGGGAATTTTAGTTGGCTATGATGTGGGAAGAGTGTGGATTGATAATGAACAATCAGACAAATGGCATCAAGGTGTCGGTGGAGGATTTTGGATGAATATTCTCGAAACTTTTTCTGCAAGAATCGATTACTTTACCGGTGAAGATGGCGGAAGAATTTCCGGCGGTGTAGGTTTGAGTTTTTAACGGTTATTGACCGTTTTATTAAACTGAAAATTTAAAAGTAAAGTTTATCATTCTGAATGGAACAAAGCGGAGTGAAGAATCTTAAATGCAAAAATTCTTTTCTTTTGTCTTGAAACAAAAAAATAAATTTAAAATAAAACCCGCAGAGCTTTCTGTGGGTTTTATTTTGCGATTAGTTTACTTTCCAAAATGGCTCCGGAGGAGCCATACCTTTGTAGAATAATACCACGATTCTAAAATTAGAACTCCGTAGGAGTTCAATCTTTTCCAGCGTTTTTAAAATAAAAATAATTTATTTAAGAGAAAACTGATATACATTTCCACCTTCTTTTTTATCTTTTTCGTCAGCAATCAGCAAAGTTTTATCATCAACGAAAACGACTGCTTCTTTTTGTGAATTGTGATTTAAAGGAAGTTTCTGAATTTTAGCCGAATTAAAATCATTGGCTGTAAATCCTGAAAGTACGTGAATATTTTTATGCGTTAAAAGCACAATTTCATTTTTAGAATTAATCGCAGCTGATGTAATGGCTGCATCACTGTAACCTCCTTCAAGCTTTAGTTTTCCAATTAATTTTGCTTCAAAATCACCTTCTTTATTTGGAATCTGGAAAACAAGAAAAGTTCCGTCAAAACCTTTACTTCTGTTTTTTGTAAATAAATAAAAGCTTCCATCTTTTTCTACAAAAGCTTCGCAATCGTACAGTAAATTAGATTTTTTGGGAGGAAATTCAGTCTGTCCTTCATAATGAAATTTCGTAGTCTGAATGACCTTTGTCGATTTCTGAGAATCATTTTTTAAATCTAATTTTAAGATGGAAAGATTCTGTCTGTCGTTTTCATTATTTCCAAAATCCCCGATGTAAATATTTCCGGCAGCATCTTTTGTGATATCTTCCCAGTCGTTATTTTCAGCATTTTCTACAAGAACATCATTAACCAACTCGCCTTGTCTGTTGAGCCCGTAAACTACATTTTTATTTCCTGCATCTTCAATTGCCCAAATGGTTTTCTGGTCTTGAGAAAGAGCAATTCCTGAAACTTCTTTCAGCTTTTTTTGGGAGTAAAAATTCTGTTTTCAAATCTTCCTGCGATTTTGTTACCGAATCCTGAGCTTTCGGATTGCAGCTCATTAGCATAACAGCAAATACAACGAGAATGCGCATAATTTTATTTTTTTAATTTTTTAAACTGAAAGAAAGAATATCTGATATTTTTCTCCAATTGATTGATCATTTGTTGGTGATGAAGAAAAAAACCTGCAACCAATCCCATTAAACTTCCAATAATAGTGTCGAGTAATCTTGCCTCCATTAAGTTTTCAACCTGATGATGTACGGTACTTCCCACTTCTATTAAAAGCAAAGTAAGCGGCGTAATAAAGATAACGGCAAAACCATAATTTCTTACAATCATCAACTCAACAACGAACTGTAAAACTACAATAATTCCTATCATTACAATTTTTTCGGGGTCAAAAAGCAGAATCAGCCATGCTAAACCCAAACCAATGAAGGTTCCGAAAATACGGTGCATATTTCTTTGTCGCACATGTTCGAAATTTCGTCCCTGAATAATTGCTACTGTTGAAATAGAAATCCAATACGTATTTTGAAATTTTAAAAGATGACCGACAATTAAAGTCAGCATCATAATTAAGCCTATGATCGTACTTTCAACAAATTTCGTATATCTTTTTTTCTTAAAAACTCTTCGGGGAACATTTACCACTTCACTTTTTTCAATAAAAACTGAATAGAGAAAAGCCAATGAGCAAGACAAAATAGCGCCCATTGTCACCAAACCAACTCTTATAGGAATCATTTCCAAATCAAACTGATAGGTACTTGCCATCGCCGCCAACATAATGAAGAAAAAATTTCCCGGCGGTGGAATTTTAAAATAAGACGTTATAAAATGCGACAGAAAAGAGACAATTCCGAAAGATAATGCCGCTGTATAAATATTAAAACTAAAAAAAAAGACTAATCGTAAAGGAAAATATAATCCCGAAAGAACAAACCGCCAAGTGGATCATCCGCTGACTGATTGGTGCTGTTGTAAAATATAATATTGTCAACGCTCCCAAACTCGAAAGACTTCCGTAATTCGGTTTCCCTGAAAACCAGCCTAGCAAAAGCGGAATACCAATACACAATGCAGCAAGAAACGGGAAATGCCATTTTCGCTCAGTTTTCTTCATTTCAATAAGATATTGAAACCGGTTTCTTACAGGGTGATCGACTTTCATTTTATTCTGAACGTTTTGCTTTTTCCCAGAGAATATCCATTTCTTCAAGAGACATTTCTCCTAATTTTAAATCTGCCTCAGCTGCAAGCTGTTCCATTTTCTGAAATCTTGAAATAAATTTCAGATTGGTTCTTTCTAAAGCTGAATCAGGATTTAAACCTGAAATTCTTGCGTAATTGATCAATGAGAAAAATACATCTCCCAATTCCTGCTCTTTTTTATCTGAATCGGTTTCTGCATGAAACTCGTTGATCTCTTCATCCACTTTTTTCCAGGCATCTTCGGCATCATGAAATTCAAAGCCAATTCCTTTTACTTTATCCTGAATCCTGTAGGCTTTTACCATACTTGGCAATCCTTTAGGAACTCCACCCAGAATAGATTTATTTCCTTCTTTCAGTTTCAGTTTTTCCCAATTCTGTTTTACTTCTTCTTCATCTTTCACTTCGGTATCTCCATAAATATGAGGATGACGGAAAATGAGTTTTTCATTTAACGAATTGATGACATCAGCAATATCAAAACTTTCTTTTTCAGAACCAATTTTAGCATAAAAAACCAAATGAAGAAGCACATCGCCAAGTTCTTTTTTGATTTCGCTAAGATCTTCCTGCAAAAGCGCATCAGAAAGTTCGTACGTTTCTTCCAACGTTAAATGACGAAGTGTCTGAAGCGTCTGCTTCTGATCCCACGGACATTTTTCACGAAGGTCATCCATAATATCTAAAAGTCTTCCGAAAGCTTCGAGTTTTTCCTGTCTGTTATTCATAATTGAGATTGAAATTAATGCAAATTTAAGGTAAATCTTTATTAGTTCTTTTGTCTTGAAACAAAAGAACCAAAAGTTCAAGACTTGGAAACTTCCGCTAAAAATTAAAAGTTATTCCTAAAATCCCCAAAACTTGCGCGAGTTGTGAATTGTTTTTTGATTCAATAGTTGTGTCGCGCTTCAAACAGTGGGAATTTTTTAACGGAATAACTTTTAATTTTCTTAACGCTCCATTTTCCTAAGTCAATTTTAGTCGCCATAAAACAAAAAACCTCATCATTGCTGACAAGGTTTTATATTCATTAAGATAAACTAAATTATCCCATTTTTCTGTGTGTACTTTTTGTAGCTGCTTTAGCTCCTGTACTTGCTTTTACTTTTGGTGTTGCAGGTTTGTCTGCTTTTGGAGCTGCCTTTTTTGGAGCTTCTTTTTCAACAGCTGCTTCGCCTTCTGTAGTTTCTGCTTCTGCTTTTACAAAACTTTCAGGAGTGATGTATCCAGCTTTGTGAAGGATGTTGTACCATTGAGCCAATTTCTTAATATCAGAATTGTAAACTCTTTCTGTATCGTAGTTTGGAAGAGATGCAACCATAAATTCAGCCAATTCAGCTTCTGAAGATTTGTGATTGATCGTCTCTTTGTAATCGTAATTTTTAGCAATATTTTCAAAAACCTCAAACAAAGGAACTTCTTTATCAAAAGTAAACATTGCGATATTATCTAACAAGCTTACCTGGCTTGAATTACCGATGCTCACTTTCTTTTTGGTAGTAACTTCTTCAATGATGAATCCGTTTTTCAACTGCGATACCAATTTGTAAAGACCTGGTTTCCCAGAGATTGAAATTATTTTTTCTAACAGCATAATTTTATTTTTTTAATTTCAGTAAAAGCTATAACGCTTTTTATAATAATATATTTCTTAGTTTAAATTATTTTGGAAATCTCATTTTGTAACCAATAGACACTTCTCCCTGAGTGATCTTTGTAAGTTTTCCTTTTACCAGCTTTTTCTTCAAAGCACTTAAGTGATCGGTAAAAAGGGTCCCTTCAATATGATCATATTCGTGCTGAATTACGCGGGCTCTAATATCGGAAAAAGTTTCGGTATGCTTCACAAAATTTTCGTCATAATATTCGATTAAGATGGTACTTTTTCTTTTCACATCTTCTCTCACGTCCGGAATCGAAAGACAACCTTCGTTAAACTTCCATTCTTCGCCAGATTCTTCAAGAATTTGAGCATTGATGAAAACTTTTTTAAAGTCTTTCAGCTCTTCAGCAATATCTTCGTAATCTTCATCTTCTGCCAAAGGTGTAACATCTACGATAAACAATCTGAGGTCTAAACCAATCTGAGGTGCCGCCAAACCAATACCGTTTGCCTCGTACATGGTTTCAAACATATTATCGATCAGTTGTTGCAAATCCGGATAATTTTTATCTATCTCTTTTCCCGTTTTTCTTAAAACAGGATCTCCAAAAGCTCTTATTGGTAAAATCATCTTGTTTTTTGTTCTAAAAAATTCTGCAATATGATGGTTGCACTTACTTTATCTATTAATCCTTTTTGTTGTCTTTGTTTTTTGCTTTTCCCACTTTGCGAAATAAAAAACGAAGCCATTTTTGAAGTAAATCTTTCATCAAAACGATGAACTTCAATCTGCGGAAATTCTTTTTTAAAGTTTTCTATAAACCCTAAAATATCGGTTTCCACTTCTGAAACATTTCCCTTCAAGTCTGTTGGCAGACCTACTACCACTTCTTCCACACGGTTTTCAACGACATATTTTTTCAAAAAATCCATCAGAAAACGAGTTTCCACAGTATCAAGACCACTTGCGATAATCTTCATATCATCGGTTGCAGCAACGCCACAACGTGCTTTTCCGTAGTCTATAGCAATGATCTGTCCCATAAGTCTGCAAATTTAAGAAATTTTACTCATTATATTCCTAACACAGTTTTTTTTATAAATCATGTTTTTTATCCGTTAATTTTTGTTTAATTTTATCTTATCCAAACTCAAGACTATGAAGCAACTCATCCTCGTAAGACATGCAAAAAGTGACTGGCCTGAAGAAACTAACGACTTCGACAGACCTTTGGCAGACAAAGGTTTGCTAGATGCCCTTAAAATGTCTAAATTCCTGAAAAACAACAGTATCGGTATTGATTATTTTATTTCAAGCCCTGCAGTAAGAGCTTTATCTACCTGCAAAATTTTTAATCAAACCTATAATCTAACTTTTGGAACCGACGAAAAACTTTACAATCCTTCTGAAAATAATTTTCATTCTGTCATTTATGATTTAAATGATGATTTGAATTCTGTTGCATTTTTCTCCCACAACAATGGCATTTCCAATTTTGCCAATTCTATTTCTGAGGATGTTTTCCATTTTCCGACTTGTGGTGTTGCAGGTTTTCAAATTGATTGTGATTCTTGGTCACAGTTTGACGGAGCCAATAAAAAGCTTCTTTTCTTTTATGAACCCGGGAAAATTTAATTCATATTTAAGTTTAATTTATTTACCTCTTCTCATCTTTCTTTTTTCATGTCAAAAGAAAGAATTATCTTATTTTGAAAAGATTGCATTTAATGACGAAGCATTAAAAAATCCTACACCAGAAGAATGGAGATACAATAAAAAAGAAAGTTTTCAGACATTTCAAGACTTTCAAAAATTAAAAAAAATAAAACCGGAAGAAGGAAAGAATACGATTTACCTTCAGCCAATAGGTGAATTTAATATTCTACAGAAAAAACAAATTGAGCTCACAAAACAATATTTAGCCACATACTTTCAACTGGAAACTAAGATTCTCCCTACTTTATCCAATACTATTTTACCAAAATCTGCCAAAAGAATTAGAAGCAATAATCAGGAACAGGTTTTAGCCAGTTATATTCTGGACAGCATTTTAGTAAAGAAAAAACCTAAAGATGCAGTTGTTCTGATGGGAATTACTGAAAAAGACCTTTTCCCAAGACCTGAATGGAATTATGTTTTCGGGCTTGCTTCTTATGAAAATGGAGTTGGCGTTACCTCGATGTTCAGATTTTATGATGGAAATTTGACAGAAGCAAACTTTAATAAAAGTCTCGAAAGATTACTGAAAATAAGTTCACATGAAATTGGTCATATGTTTGGAATAAGCCATTGCCTGAATGCAAATTGCGTAATGAATGGAACAAATAATCTTACCGAGACAGATTCTCATTTTGCAAGAGCCTGCTCTCTTTGCCAACAAAAGCTGAATTCAAGTTTAAAATATAATAATCAAAAACGTTTGATTGAGTTAAGAGATTTCTTCGAAAATCAAGGTCTTAATCGAGAATTTTCA
>Ga0256899_1000285_pt1 | contig 19023 bp, 34 predicted proteins | sample MC6MC0687MT_FD_190202 | JGI IMG/M metagenome (GOLD analysis project Ga0256899, IMG submission 190202) | Metatranscriptome of enriched soil aggregate microbial communities from Iowa State University, Ames, United States - MC6-MC0687-MT... | ecosystem: Environmental > Terrestrial > Soil >...
CAACATGATAGGGTCGTCTGATAAGTTCTTTCTAAAGTAGCTATCCATTTGTTCCTTGAAGGTATCTGCTAAATCTTGAATGAATACTTGCTCTCTCGGTACGATACAATTTACATCGTCGATAGTCTTAAAGCTTGCTCCTTTGATTGCCATTTAATTTTCCTCCAATGATAAGACGTAATCTTCTTTACTGTAATGTTTGAAATCTTCAACGATACTCTTTAATAATGTATTAATAGACTTCCAATATCCATTGTATGTTGACGTACCATTAATGTTTGCAAGGAAGTACCCATCTTTCAAGTTCATTAAGATGTAACTCTCTCTATTTATCACTAAAATGTCACCATACTGTGGGACTTGTTTTACTTTAAAGACTTTTGATATCAATTTCATTTATTATTCCTCCTCTTAAGATATGCCTCTACTAGTAGTTTACCATAATAGCAGAGACATCGCATGTTTATTTTGCTTTTATATTATTTTACCCAGTTTCTTTCTCTCCAAAGTTTACAATACTCTTGAGGTGATCCCATAAACTTATTAGCACCAATCATATCTTTCCAGTTCTTCCCGATAGCAATATCTGTTTTAACTTCAATGTTGTGTAGAGTTACCGTCTGAGTCATGATTTTCTCTACCCAGTCGATTTCCTCTTGAGTTATATCCTCGGGAACATAAAGTAAAATTTCATCGTGGATTGGAGCAAGTAAGGAGAAATCCCTTCCGTGTTCTCTTTTATGCTGACACCATTTATCAAGTTGAAGCATTACAAGTTTAGTCTGTTCAGCCGCACTCCCTTGGATCACTGAGTTTACTGCTTGACGGTCAATACCTCCCTTTATAGATTTTCTTTTCCATTCTGGAAGCAAATCCCACGGGATAGGTATGTCTTTCCCTTTGCGTCTCTCTTCTAAGTCATACCCTTGACGTCTCATCTTATCGACAGCTACAATGTTTCTACTCTCTTCCATGTATACATTCTTCGGGAGAGGGAGACGTCTCTTATTTCCAAACATCATAGTTACATATCCTTTTTCTTTTGCATCCTTTCGAGTCTGAATCATCCACGGCTCAATAGCAGGGAAAGCTTTCAAGAAGTCTTTGATTACTTCTTCGCCTTTCTTAAGGGCATCCTCTTTCGTGACCTCTTTATTGATTCCTCTATCTTCATAGATTGCTGGCAAGATTGAGTATCCAAGCTCTATTGGGCTGATACCGTAAGTTACGGCTAACACGATTACCTTTGAAAGGTTTCGCCACTGAGTACCGTCACCACATTCATCATAAGGTTTATTGAACACATCAGAACCAATCTTAGAGTAGAAATCAATCCCAGTTTTCCAACCTTGTATCATCTTTTCATCTTGACAGAGATGACCTAGAAGTCGGTTCTCCTGCCCAGAAAAGTCAGCCCCTAGGAGAAGCATTCCGTCGGGAGCTTCAAAGGCTTGTCTTACTATTTTGTGTATCTGTTGAGCATTGAAATCTTGAGAGCTGAACCTTCCCGTTACAGTCCCTCGAGGTTTGAAATTAGAGTGATATCTTCCCGTCTTCTCTTTTCTGAATTTCGGTAAGTTGTCGAAGAAGTCGTTCTTCAGTTTAGACAAAGACTTCCACTCGAGTATTTTACCTACGATAGGGTACTGACCTTTCATAGCTTTCAAGATTTTCTTTCCTGTTCCTTGCATCTTCTCGCCAGTATGTTCCTCCAAAGCTTTCTGCAATTGAGCAGGACTTGAAAGCAATACATCTTGTCCGATTGCTGACTTGATTTCACTTTCAAGAGTATCAACCATTTCGCCAAACTCTTTAGACTTTCCTTGCATGTGATCCTCATTGATAATGAATCCTACACGTTCCATCTCTACAACTACTTTGATTAATGGTTGCTCTATTTCTAAGTAGTTTTTCCATACATCTTTTAAGTTGTACTTATCATCTTCAGCGGTTGCAATTGCTTCATAGAATTTATATAGCTGATAAGTTATTTTCGGGTCATTTGCTCCATAGTAACGGGCATACTTTAAAGGTGTTCCTTCAAAGCCCCCATTTCCAAATAGGTCACCGTACTTATCTGAAGGAATCCCTAAATACTTCGGCACAAGACTCTTAAGAGCATGACTCATTTCGTTCTCATTGAACATATGAGCAATCGTTTGAGTGCAGTGCCATGTTCCTGTGATAGGTAAATCATCATTGATACACATATGCATATCGTATTGAGCATTGTGAAGTATCTTTGTAGGGATTCTTTCAAGTAAGTAATCTATATATGCTGACCCATATGCCCAGCTTACCTGTTCCTCTCCAGTGGAATGTCTAAATGGCACATAGTAACTTTTATCACTTATAGGATTATAAAGGCAATGACCTACTATTTTATCTTCATACTTATCTAGACCAGTTGTTTCGGTATCGTATCCTATCTCAGTTACCCCTTCGAAGTCATCCACCATGTCATGTAATTCCTCTTGAGTTGTAACCAAAATATAATTATCTGGAGTCTTCTCCACAAGCTCTTCCAAGATTTCTTCTCTGCGGATCACTTGAAGTTGTTTCCAAAGTCTTAACGCTTCAGCTCGACTAAACTTTTTAGCTTTCTTTCCCTCTGGAGTAGGTTCTCTTCCGATGACATTATCTTGCATAGCTTGTTTAACTTCTAAGCATTTCTTTCTATCCGTATCTGACATCTTATTGTTGCTTAGTATTTCCTTCCAAGATTCATCTATGGTTGGATTGTGCTTTGCTTCCTTTACAGCTTTTTCTTTCTTAGCAATCTTTTCAGCTATGTCTTTATGTTCTTTTTCTACTAAGATATCAAGCTCAATAGATTTTTCTGCTAATCTGATTACATCTTCATTTGTTTTCCATCCAATTTTTTTCATTCAAGTTTCCTCCTAAGCCTTTTCTCTCGGCTAGATTTTTTACTTCTTATTTGTTATAAGCCAATCTTACCAGTATATGAATCTAGTGTCAACCATAGAACATAAAAAAAAATAACCCCGAAGGGTTATCCTACATAGATGCCATCGTCAGGGATTGGCAAGTTTATATTTGTAAAGGTGTTACCTTGAGAGGCGAACTTTCTCATATGTGTCTTATTTGTATAGTACTTTAAGTTGAGAGGGGTAGTACCTGTGTAGGCAAAGCTACACTCTTTCAGCTCCACCTCATTGACGGCTAACCCTAAGCCTGACTGGAGCACTGTGAAGGTTGCGTTATTGATTGTCACCTTACATCGAGTAGCTTTAAAAGTTGTATAAGGCTTGTTAGTTTCTGATAGAAACATGTACGCTTTCGAGTTGTACACGAGTTGGCAATCCTCCAGAGTTGTATAGGGAGTTTGTCCGTCTACGTTAGTAATCCCTACTTGGATAATCGTGTCAGTTAGTTTGCAACTCTTTAGTTTTGTATTGAGAGGATACCCGTTGAAGATATGATTTCTTACTTCACAGTTTACAAATTCGGAATCACTGACAGTACACTCAGATAGTACTTTTGTATTCACCGGTTCGAGTCTTACCTTTAAATTCTCAAATGAGCAGTCACTTGCTTGTGATGTCTTGATAGTTAACTCTCGCAAAGACACTGAGGAGTTTGACTTGAAAGTACAACTCTTTAGTTTGTTGACGAGTAGCCAAGCACCGCTTACCATCTCAGTGTATTTTATGTGACAATCTGACATCGTGAAACCATCAGGTAAAGATATGCTTCCTAAATTTTCAAAGTGGTTGTGCTTAACTTCTACTCTGTAAGGACTAGACGCTGTCAAGTTAAATTTTCCACCTACGAAAGAATTACCTTCAATGAGAACATAAGGGCTGTACATTTGTGGGTCCATTAATCCTATATTGTTTAGATTGTTATAGAGGTAGTTGTCTTTTATCTTAGCGGATGACATTGCATACAAGTTAATTGCTGTGAAGTCCGTATCGTGAATGTGATTATTGAGGATGTCCACATCGTAGCAACCTACAAGGATACCGTGAAAGCTATCATAGATATCGTTATTGCGGATTGTACACTTAGAACCGTATGAGTCCTCCATGTTAATCGCATAACGAGTAGGGTCGTTAAAGAGTGGTTTGCCATCTAGAAAATAAGCTAACCCTTTACCGTTACCATGGATACTATTATTTTCAACAATGTTGTGACTACCTCCTAAGGTTATTCCTCCCCTATGCCCGTTTGTGATATCACATTGTTGGATTAAATTATGAGAAGGGATATGACCAAACCATACAGCTAAAGAGTGCTGTCTCACCATGGTTTCATCTAAGAGCTGTAACCTATACTTGGTAGCACCTGTAGGGATTGAAATGTTACTGTAGATTCTTCTTCTTTTGTGAACCCCGATGAACTTGTTGTCCTTGTCATAAAAGAATACATCAAAGAATTTATTGTTCATGCTAGTCAACCTCGTGTAGCCTGTACCTCCAATGTACATTGAGTCGACTTGCTTTTGAGGGTCAACCTGAATAGGAAGCATCTTTGTAATAGTTGTCTTTGGAGTTGTAACCGGAATAGGTAATCCTGTCTTGTAGTCAAGTGACTCAATAGTATTACCCTCGTCAAACTCTACATAGTTTGTATATGCGGAAGAAAGAAAAGAGATGTTGTCACCCATGTAGTCCCTAACCTTGCACCTCTTAAGTGTATTGAATCTTGCACCTTTACGAAATACAACTCCATACGAATGCTCAACGGCTACCTCTTTTGTGTCAAAGAAGCTTCTATCTTCTCTACAGCCGACTATCTCGCCATTCTTAATAGTCGAACTCTCAACCTTTTCAAAGATAAAGGTACTGCCTACAAAGTTGTAATAGTCTGTGCCTACTCGAGTGTCGAGAGGGCTTTTCCTATTGGAGTCATATATCACCTTGAGTTTTGACTTGTTAAGATTTAACTCGATTCCTTCTTTTATCAGTATCTCTCGAGGGTAACACAAAGCATATTCACCACGGGGCAGAACTACAGCTGTATAGTTGTTATCATAAGCATACTGTAAAGCATTGTTGATACCTTGTATGTTCTTGTCAGCTTGAATGAAATCTGCATCGGTGTAAGGCTTTGGGGGAATTCCTTGTTTGATGCCATACAAATCGAGGTTAACTAAGTAATTCATTCACATCACGCTCCTTATAGTTTTGAGCTTTTCGCTCTCTTATTATTTCTCTATTTCCTATAAGGTTCCCTCTAAGTTTTGTACATCAAAAAAGGACAGCAATTTCTGCATGCCCTCTTTAAAACTCATATTTTGTAACTTTTGCGCCAAACTGTTTGACTACTTCCTCACGTTGAGGTTCTTGAAGGTATCCTATTCCCGGCAAGAATATACCCTCGAAAGTAGTTCCTTCGCCACCTTGCCTTCCTTTATTAAGTGAAATCTGAAAGCGTCCATCACATGAGTCGAAAGCGATAAGTAAGAAAGCATCTTCGAGTAACGCTGTTGTCTTTTTAACTTCATTACGTCCGGGAAGTCTAAGTATTCTTTCTCCGCTATCGTCTTTGTCGTCTTTGACTTCTTCAGCTTGCGTAATTGCAAATATGACGGTGTCTGTACTACCTGCAACCCTATTGAGTAATTGACTTGTAGCTGTTGCCGCCCCTCCTGTAGTTTTATCTCTGTTGTACTCGTAATCAAGGAGATAGAACGGGTCAACAACAACAATGTCAGCTTTCGTTTTGAGTATATCCGACTCCAGAGCCTTAACTGATCTATCATGAAAGTCTCTGTCTGTCTTGCCACGGATAGTGATACTTCCCGAGATATACTCATTAAGGTTTCCGAGAAAGTTTCTGAATTCTTCTTCATCGTTTTCAGATAGTTTACCTCTGATAAGGTCGTTACTTTGAAACCCTGCAATGTATTCAGCTCCTCCAATGTTTTGCTTTTTAAGTTTTGCATTTCCTGAGATAAATGAATACGCTCTAGAGATTACCTCGAAAGTTGACATCTCCATAGACCAAATCAATACGTTTGCTCCGTTGAATTGTGCTTGATAGCATGCTTCATCTAAAGTAACTGCTGATTTACCTCTACCGGAACGACCGTACCATGTGTACATATTACCTGTGATCCAATTCCCAATAGCATCTCTCATGGATTTATGCTTAGGAGCAAAGCTTCGGAAGCTCTTACCTGCCTTACGAGTGTCATACTCTTCTAGATACTTAGAAAAGTCGGTCGCAAGATTTGTACCTACATGTTGACGAGGAGCAGTAACTTTATTGATTGAATCAATTCCTTCTAAGAGAGAGCTTGTCCATTCGTCTACATCTCCTTTTCCCCAATTGTCAACATGTTTATTCATGAAAGTTTCAATCTCACGAGATTTTCTTTTTCTTTTTGCTGTATTGATAAGATACTCTAAAGAGTCCTGGACGTCTTCACGGTAGTTGAATCCCGGTACTTCACCCATAAGAGTTCGCCAATCCGGATTCTCTCCGTATCTGTCTATGTATCTAAGTAGGAAACTATATGCTTCCTTCTCCGTATCTGTTTGGAAATCTTCTAGATCAAGACCTAGCTTTTTAGCCTCAATGTCACTATTCTTATTGTCAAGCATTTTAGATAAAATCATTTCCCCACTGAATAAACTCATGTGTTAATCCTCCTAGTTTGTTACTTATACATTTAAGTTATTTCTGCTTTTCCGTCAAGATTCATCTCTTTCGTTTTTTAAGATGACACCACGTTTGCTTTCCCCTAAGAATTTATACTCTCCAGTGTATCTTCTGATTCTATCGTACAAGCGTTGGTCATATATGTCAAGCATTTCCTTCATAGGTAAGTTTGAAGTGTAAATACTTGTAAGGTTCTCCCCTGTACGGTGGTTCACTAAGTTGTGTATATCTGTTCGGAATGCATCTGAAGCATCTCGAATTGCCATCTCATCGAAGACAACAAACCTAGACTTTTTAGCTTTCGAGATACGTCGATAATACTCACGAGAAGCATCTTCAGCAATCTCACGAGGTGTATTACCTCTATTTGCTTTCAAGTATAAATCCTGCAAAGCAGGCATGTCCAAGAAAAATATAGGATCAACAAATGAGCCGGGTTCTTCTTTGAGTACACTTCGGAGATAAGAATACATTAAGAATTCATTGAGAAGCATCGAAGCGGTTTCCGTCTTTCCAGTACCCGTCTCTTTAGAGTAAAAGAATAAATCTTTCAAGCGTTCCTCTGTAGTGTTTCTTACAGAGTTGAAAGCTTTCTTAAAAGTTGTCATGTATCTTCCGAGGTCTTTATAAATGTCAGCTTGGTCTTTGCGACACCTAGCAGTCTCATATGTAGTTTGTCTATACTCCGAAGGCAGTAAGGCATCCCCTTGCTTTCCTCCACGGTTATTGAGTCCGTGAAGGATTATAAAAGCAGGACACGGAGAGTTGCACGTTTTAGCTTTATCACATGAGTTTCTTAAATTACATTCTTTCATTATTAAGTTCCTCCTCAATTTCTCTTATATACTTTTCTATAGAAGTCACAAGCCGTTTAGCATCTGCAAGCTGTTGTCTACTTTCCATCAATTCCAATCGTAGTTCTGTCTCTCGAGACATCCTTGACGATTCTACACGTTCTGGCTTTGTAGCTATTTTAATTTCAAAAGTGAAATCACTCATACGTTTCTCCTCCTAAGTTTTATTACTTACAAGTATCTTACCATAAAAGTTTAAAACATATCAGCCATACTTTCAAATTTTACATTCTTCTGAGCTTCTAACTCTTTAGCTCTTTCCTCTGCTTGTTGAATCTTCCAAATAATCTGCGGCAGCTCACGTTCTCTCATGTAAGAATACATAAAGTTGAATGTCGGATAAGGGTATTGCTTATTACCTTTGTAGGATTTCATTGAGGCATAGATGAAATCTTTCAAGGCTACTCTGCCGTATTGCTTGATGAATTGACTTATAAGTGCATTCTCTTGACGGATATTGTTGCATACATACTCACATTTGAATTTTGCTTTCGCGCAATCTGTTAAGTACGCTCTCGCTGTTGTGCTGTTCCATCTTGAAATTGGACATGCCCTCCAGTCTTTACGGATAGCCGTCTTCTGCTTAGTGTTTAGTTCCTTGAAAAGAAATTCTTTTTCTTCCTCTTCAGCCGCTCTCATATCAATCACGTAGTGTCCATCCATCCCTTTTAAGATATCTTCATGTATCATATTTATTCCTCCTATTGTATCCTTACGGATACTTAAATATATAAAGTACTTAAAACCTTTGTGAGTATCTTTAGATACTCACGTGATACTCTAAAGAGTATCACAATATCTTTTATGTTTTAATCTTTTATGTTTAAGTTCTTTTCTAATTGTACTAATACCTTAACATGCAATCTATTAAAAAGTCAACAATCTATTAAAAATAATTTATTTTGCTAGAAAAAGTGCCATCCTCTTGAGTTAACGGTAAACTACTAGTGTAAGGCAATCTACTAACAATACTGAAAGGGTTGATTATTGATGACAGTACTAAAAGGATTTGATTTCAGCAATCCAGAATCTCTTAAGAAAGCAGAAGAGAACAACGAAGAGGAAGTACATTTTTTGCGATATCTAAAACGTGGTGAAGAACTAACTGTAGGGTTATTGAGACCTACTGAGTATGCCGCTGTTGAGGTATATGATGTTTATCCACTTACGGGAACGGTTGGAGTTCCTCAAGAGAATGACCTATTCCCCGAAGCTATGAAGGAAATGTTCAGATTAGCTGATGAGTTAAAAGAAGAATGTGGAGCTGAAGAAGCTCGAAAGAATATGACTCCAGAGCAATATAAAGACTTCAAAGAAACTGAAGGCGCTAAATGGATTGCTAAATTGAAAGAAGCTTACCGCTTTAAAGCTCAAACACGATTCTTATTTGGTTTCTATGACTTCAAGACAGGCGAACCTTTCGTGATGCAAACTACTCAAAAACAAGCAGAGGGAATCTTCAAGAAAATCTCAAATGCTTGGACTTCAGTCAATGCAGGTACTCCTTGTCAAGCTGAAATGTTTGGATACACTCTTTCTAAAGGTACTGGGGGTTTCTCCGTAGATGTAGACACCAACACGATGCTGGCAATTATGTCTCCAGAGGATCAAGAAAAGCATAAAGAGTACCGCAAACAAGAGATTACGGCTGAAGAGTTTTCTGAAGCGCATCACACTTTATCGTTAGAAGCTCAAAAGGAAGTAATCAAAAAGTTTGCAGTATCTCATCCGGGATTTGATACTCAAAAGATAATCGGAGAGACTGTTGTCAATGTAGACTTAGAAGTAAATGTTGACGATAATGTCGGAACTGTTTTGGATGTAACTGATGAAGAATTACCTTTCTAATAAGGTATTCTTCATCTCCCTTTAATGGAAGAAACTAAAACTAAGGAGTGAAACATTTATGAAAACTGTTGAGGTCAGAGAAGAAGATAAGCGTTGCTTTAGTAGGGAAATCATATACATGAAAGGAGAAGATTTAGTAGTAACAGAACATCGAACGTTTCGCATAACTACAAAGAAAGTACTTGAGCATGATGACCGATTCATCACTACTAAGCGAGGGAAACCTTTATCACTAACTCCTCCTAACGCTTTATTCTTCGTAGGTACAAACGCAGAGGATGAGCATAACATCTTCACCCTAGAGTATGGAAACAGATACTTCGAGAATGGTTTTGCAACTCTAGAGGAATTATCTGATGCTATTGTTGAAGAGTTTGATGATTTTAAAGTTTTTCCTTTCGAGGACCTTAGAGAGCCGGAAGAATCATTTTAAAAAGTAGTTGACAACCTCCTTAGTTTCCTGTAAAGTAAGACCTAAGGAGGAGATAATATGGATCATTATCAACTAAGTATCTATGACTTTTTGCAAGACGGTGAAGTTTTAGACTCCCGTCAGTTCAAGTACCAAGAGGTTCCGCCTTCCGAGACGTTGCCCCAAGTGGATGAAGCCCAAGAAGTAATTAAAGGAAGCGTAGTAGAGAAAGACACTAAAATGATGTTGGACTCTATACTGTTACCTGTAAAGACTCCAAGCAGTGACCTAGATACGCAAATACCTACAGAGGATACCGACTCGCCTCTGTTCTCCGTAGGTGATGTTTTAACAGTAAGACAAGCCTCAGATGTTTATTCTTATCAGAATGAAAATTATGATTGGATTAAAACTTACGAAGGTAAGTCAGCTAAGGTTTTATCATTCGATGGTAAGTCCTACGAGTGTGAAGTGGTTGATACCATTAAATTAATTCTAAGATTCTATCCTAATGAGTTAGAATAACCTTGACAGTAAAGTCGTTAAAATCAAATAAATTAGTTTGTTTTCGTTGACAGTGGGAAAGACCACAAAAATAAGGTAAAACATCTTGTTAAAACACTTGACTAATAGGAAAGACTATTGTTAAAAAACTTATAAAGATCAATAAGCTGAAGTGTCCCCGAAACGGATAAGAAGTTACTTATAAGAGTATCCTTGAACCGTCTTATCCATCAAGTAGGAAACACTTCAAAGTCTAACTAAGCAGTGGACGACATGTCTACAAAAATATTCACTCTTTATTTTGTTCCTAGTCTCGTCAACTAGGTTGTCAATCAAGGTTGCTCTACCTTAAGAGCCGTCTATAGGGCATAGACGTTAAAGCTGTGAAGCCAAAACTAAACTTGTGAGGTGAAACAGAAAAGCCCTACTTTCGCATCGTGGAAGCCTTCAGCAAGCTTTCATGATTTCCTAACTTTTCGAAGGGTGAAACTCCCTCAATACTGACAGTCTGGAAAGACGGACACAAGATATATTTTGATTCCCTTAGGTGCTAATTCACTTGAGGGATTTTTTTATAACTTAAAAGTATATACTTTTAAGTTATTTATATTCCAAAAAGTTAATTAAATGTCAAAAAAGTTGTTGTAATCTCAAAAGTAATGTGATAAGATGAGGTTAGTTGATACAAACCAAAGGAAACTAAGGAGGATGTTATGATAAACTATAATGAATTAACTAATGAGGAACTACAAAAGATAGCTAAGGAGTGTCTGAAACAGATTCAGATGAGAAAACTTACGGAAGGGAGAACACAATGAAAGCAACTGATCGCTTTAAAGAGGTAATTGAAACACGAGCAAGACGGAAATATGGGATTGTCCACATGAAGCAAAAGAAACGCTTATATTCTGCAAAGAAACCTATCGGCGACTTAACTAAAGGCGACTTATGGCTCAGAGACTTTAATCCTATCAGCCTAGCAAATAGATGCCGAAGCTTAGAAGATAAATTTGATAACTCGATGCCAATTTATGAAGTATTGGAAGTACACACGACAGGGGAGGTCTTCCGAAGTTACTTTGAAATTCATCTAACCCCTAAATTCGATTGGTCGAAGACAAGAGACGGTCGAGAAAGAACAAACTTTTGAGCAAGTAAACTTTTAAGTGCTAAAACTTTTGAGGAGGAAATGTAATGCCACTTGTATGGATTGGTAAGCACCGTGTAGATGTCGACTTAGTGGACGAGCTTCAAAGCTTCCATTGGGAGAAAGAAAGGTGGACTGATGAGAAACTTACTGCATGTAGTCCGTTCCGCTTTGATGGAAATCCTAGCTTCTTTGTAAACTTAGAAGACATTGGAAACTTAGAGATTGCAGGCTCATGGAAAGACTCGGGAGCGGGAACTTCGGGAAACTTTGTAGAGTTGCTTGCTCATCTCCAAGAAACAGATTACGAGTCTGCTATGGAGTATTTGCTCGAAAAGTACATGCCAGTAGCTTATGAGGAAGCTCGAAAGTTACACCCTTGGAAGGACATCAAAGAAGAAATATTCTTTGAAGACGTACTACTAGGAAACTCTGAGTATCTAAACAATAGAGGAATATCCGAAACTACTCAGAGACGACTAGGGGTTGGGACTAATGACGATAATAAGGTTGCATTCCCTTGGAGAAGTCCAAACAGTGTAATCCGGTCTATTAAGTACCGCTCAACAGATTCAAAAATATTCTCATACGCTTCGGGAGGTTACCGTATCAATCAACTCCTATTTGGTATCGACCAAGTGTACAACTCAAGAGCAACCACTCTTTGGATATGTGAAGCTGAAATAGACGCCCTTACAGTTTGGGAAAACGGATATGCGGCAGTAGCTCTAGGAGGGTCATCTATATCCGATAGGCAGGCTGAAATGATATTTCAATCTGGAGTTGAACGGATAGTAATTGCTTCCGATAACGACAAATCAGGTGATAGTCTTAAGAGTAAAATAAAGAAAAAGCTTCACACTTTAGATACTTATAGTTTACAATGGAAAAATGAAAACGATGATGTAAATGCTTACTACTTAAGAGAAGGAAGCTTACCGAAAGTATCAAAAGAGGTTAACTTTTGGAAGCGTATAAAGAAACTTGGAGGAAAATAAAATGGCTAAAAGAATCTGGGAAGAAATTTATGAAACTAAAAGAGAACTAAGTGACGATGAGTTTATCATAGTAGTTGAAACAGCTAAAAAGATATTCAATGCTACAAAGTATAAAATATTTCAAAGAGAACACGATGAGTATTTGAGCTTTCTTTATCAAGAAGCAATGATTTACACTTACAAGTGGGAGGCTTCAAAGGGAATAGACTTCAAGAAATACTTGACGGTATCATTAAGCAATCGAGCAAAGAATTTCAGGAGAGACATCTACGCTCATACTTATAAGCATTCCTTAGTAGGTGGCGCTGCCTTATGTGATGACAACTTCAAAGAAGAAAGCTCTGTGTTTGAACCTGATGAGTATTTTTATGAGCTAGAAGAGGACAAGCATGTTGTCAAAGAGTTTATCCGCTCATTAGCTCCTTTACCTCGAAAGATAGTTCGACAACTCATGAGCGGAATGACATTCAAAGATGTATTTACTTATCACGGATTTAGTAAGAATAAACTTAGAAATATTCTGGATGATGTCATCACTGATGCAATGAGGGCAGGATTTTCTGTTCAGTATATGGCGACTTTTGAAATGTATCTAAATAGACAAAAGAAAAGAGGAAGATTATAATGAAATATTTAGAAGTAACTTCTTATGCATTAGAGACTCCAAATACATGGTATGTATCATCAAAGAAATTAGAAACTTTAATGTGGTACATTGAAGATTTAAAAACCAACAGTGATGATATTGAATATCGTGAGATAACTGAAGAGGAATACAAAACAAAGGAGGAAAAATAAAATGAGAATCGCTTTCTGTGGTGAGGCTCGTAGTGGGAAAGATACTGTAGCGGAGATACTTAAAGGTATTGGAGACTGGGGAAGGTTAGCTTTCGGTGACTACATGAAGGATTCTTATTATGATGCAAATCCTCATATGAAGGACAAGCCTAAAGACAGGGAACATATGATAAGCTGGTCTCAACCTATAGTTGATTTATATCCGAAAGTATGGGTGAACATGTTAGCTTTAGACCTTGACTGGCACACTTTCGATGAGGAAGCTCATCTAAATTGGGTAATAACTGACTTAAGACAACCTCACGAAGAGGAATGGTGTCGTGAGAACGGTTTTCACATTGTAAGAGTGCATTCACCTTTAGAGCAAAGACTTCACCGTATGCAAGAGCTAGGAGAGGTAGAAGGAAAAGATTTACCTTACTGGGTAAATGCTGATTTTCATATCTACAATGACGGAACTCTTGAGGATTTACAAAAAAGTTTAGAAAAACTATTGCCAGTCCTAGAAATATCTGATAAGATAAAGTTAGAAATCGAGAAACATAAAAGAACTTGAGAGGGAGATGTACATGAGAGTAAAGGACAAGCTAATAGTTTCAGAGAGTAACATGAAAGAATTCAACTTAGAGGTGATGAGGGATACAAACTTATTAGCTTCTCTGGTTTATCAAGACTTACGAGAAATAACTACAGGTGCAAGATACAGAGCATTCAACACTCAGAAGTTGGCATTTAAATACTTTCAAGGAAACAAACACGGAGTACATAACATCTTAAGAATAATCCGCAATTTAGCTTCTAAAGGATACATTGACTATCAAAGGGAATTTCAGAATTTGCCACCTAAGTTTAGAATCTTAAAAGACCTTTACCCAAACGCTGATATCGACCTAAGATGGATGTCAGTGTCTCAAAAATTCAGCGGTGTCAAGCTTTTAGTTTTAACTACTTTAGAAGCCCTGGAGCACGCCACAACTAAAGAGATAGGAATGCACAATCCAGAGTTATCAAATACAGCTATATCTAGAGAGCTTGTATCTCTAAAGGAATCCGGGATAGTTACTTCTGTAAAGGCAAACAAAAAAGAGTACGCTTGGAGCATAAACTTCGACAATATAACTATATTGGAGGGATTCGAAATGACAAGCAATCTATCACGTTTATTGGAACTGAAGGAAGCATACGCAAAGAAAGCTGAAGAGGCAATGGATGCTGTAAAGTTTTATGAAGAACAAATTACGGAAGCTATTAAGCTACAAAATAAGAAAACTAAGGAGATGGAATAATATGAAGGATATAATCTTATTAGTTGCTTTGTTCTCACCTATATGGACAGTGTTAGTAATTGATTCTATCTGGAAGAAAGTAAAAACTAAGGAGGTAAAATAATGGAAGTGATATTCAATGGTGAAGAAAGAACTGTCGATAAGATAGATTTTACAGATGGAACACTAAGAGTGCTTCTTGATGGTGGAGGATATATTTGGGTAAGACCTAGCGAGATAGAACCAGTAAACCTCGATATATTATACTAAGGAGGAAAAATAATATGGTAAACATAGATGAAATTCAAGTGGGAGACCTTATAAGTAGATATAGCGACGTTTTTAAGAAAACTTGTCTAGGTGTAGTCACTAAGATAGACGGAATCAAAGTATATGCTCTATGGAGTAGTGATTACCCTTCCAGGGCTTTATGGGTATACATTTATGATATAACAGGTAACTGGAAAGTAATTAACTTTGAGGAGGAAAACAAAATGAATCATGGGAGAAGCGAACGAGTATTGAAAGGAAATACAGGTTTAGGAACTACACGAGTTAAAACTATCGAGGATAGCTTATCCGTAGCTCAAGAGGCAATGAACAATGCTTACATGGCAATCAACGGAATCTTACAAGCTCATGCTGAAAAGAATGGCGAAGAAGTTTCACCTATTGATCCGATATTCACTTTTGATGATTTCGACTTGTCGGTTCTCCGTACTTGGAAGAAACAAGACTTTAAAGATGCTATCTCAAATGCCGCTCTTGGACTTACAGGGGAAGCTGGTGAGGTTGCCGACCTTATCAAGAAAGCTGTATATCACGGAAGAGGATGGAAAGATTATAATGGGATTATGTACTCAGAGTGTCCGACTGCTAATAGTATCAATCCTTTGGACGTAAAGGATGAACTATCCGACGTATTGTTCTACGTGTCGGCAATGGCTCAAGAGTTTGGTTTCACCTTAGAGGACATTGCCCATCACAATAAAGAGAAGCTTGAGAAGCGATACAAAGAAGGTTTTACTACAGAAGAATCAGCTAATAAGGCGGACAAGCTTGTAAAGATTTCAGAAAATAGAGAGACAGGGGAAAGCTACTATGTATAAAACTAATATGTATAAAACTAAGGTGAATTACATTGAAACCAACACCATTACAGGTGGAGAAGCTATTGATTACGCTTTGGAGGGAAATACTTTACTCTTCCCTCCGGGGTACGGAATGAAAGGTTTGATCTACAATGATGAGGTCTTTTCTTACTACTTTGTAAACTCAGAAGATCAACTCATCAGAACAAACTGGAATGATGCTCGTATCGCTAATCTTATGTGGATAATTGAGGAGGAAAACTGATATGAATAATAAATTAACTGTTGAGTTTTTACATGAAGATGGTACAATCACTAAAGTGTCTAATATTGGAGATAGTAAAGACTTCCGAGATTTTGCAACAAAGAATATTAGAGCTGAATGGAGTCTATATGACAATATTGCTATTAAGATGTCGACTGTATTGAAATTCTGGGAGGTAGAAAATAAATGACAACACCTCTAGAGTTTTACACCAAAGAGTGGAAGCCTGACGATGATAAAACAATGCTTCACTTAAAAGCAGTGATAAACAACTACCGTCAACTTGACGATTTAGTTTTTCGTAAACAATTAGAGGTAACCTTGAAAGGTCTCTTAGTAGCCGGATATTCCGAATATGTTGCTAAAGGGTTAATATGTACCGCTTTAATGTGGGAGGGAATCACTTATGATGAATGGGTTAACTGATGAGCAACGAAAGAGGTTATCTCTTATTAGTTGCTTAGAAGAGGATCAAAAAGATTACTTGATAGCTGGAATACTTGGAAAGTTGGATGCATTGTCAAGTTACAACTTTTCGTTGTATACTCAGTCAGATGTAGCCGAGGAGATAATTGATTGCATTGATGATATGCTTTACAAAGCTTACGAAAAGGGGAGATATCTGTGAAAGCTGAATTGTTGTATGAATTCTTAAAAGTTGACTATGAAGATGCTGACGGAGACGGTTACACTGATGAATGGTATTCTGGTGAGGTTGTCGACGTATTAGCTTTTGTACCTGCCGAGGATTGCCAAGTAGGTGATAAATGGGCGGGTGGAGCTTATGTAGTCCAAAACTCTGAAGGTGACATTCAAGCATTCGACGGTCAGTTTATAAAGTTGTTGCCTAATTGATAAAAACTTTGTACAAACCCTTTACTATTAATCTATTTAGTGTTAAGATAAAAAAGAACTTAAATATAAAACTAAAAAGTGAAAAGAGGAAAATTAATATGACACAATTATCACATTCAAGCAAGTGCAGACAGTTCCCAACAACAAGTACAGCTATTATTGATGAATTAGGGGAGGTTAATAAAGTCATAACAGAACAAGGAGTATGGGATTTCGATTATAATGTATCTGGGTGGATGTTTACCCCGGGAGATAATTACAATAATAATGATATATTAATCTTACCTTATAAAGATTTTGAAAATATCTACGAATATGACAGTAATATTAAACGATATATTCAAAAACCTTCCTCATTAGTTAAGGAGGAAAACTAAAATGACTAAACCGATTAAAATCAAAATGTTTACTAAAACGGTATGTCCTACTTGTAAGGTAGCTAAACAGCAATTATCTTTCTTACCAGTACCTGTTGAGATAATTGAATATAATATTGATACAGATAATTACGTTTACGAGAACGGACATGAGATTCCAGCTCTTGAGTATCTTACAGATGTACTTGGAAGTATGGCTACACCAACTTTTGAGTTTGAATCTGGACGTAAAATATTCGGATTCGAAATGGGTGAACTAATGGAAGAATTAGGACTTTAAAGCATAAAAACTAAGGAGGGAAAAGGTAATGAGTAAAACACGGGAGCCGAAGCACCAAAAGAGGAAAGCCAAGGAGGGAACATTTCCTTGGCGAGCTAAAGAGGATATCTACATGCAAACCATAGGAGGAACCCGAAACGTAGCCTTCGAGAAAGGTAAAGTGTACGACATGCACGTTGCAGGGTATTACGCTTATAAGACATCTTCCGAGATTGGTGACTCTCATTTTATCACTCGAGAATGGCTTAGTAGCAACTTTGAGGAGGTAACAAATGCTTAAACGTGAATACATGAGAGACAGAAAGAAACTTATCAAGGAAGTCGAAAAAGGTAATATTTCAATCAGTGAGTTTTCTGAAAAGATGGCTGTACTCGCTACAAACTTTAAGAGCCGTTGGAGTAAAGATATATCTGAAAAGGGTCAGAACCTTGGAAGTAAAATTATGAAGTACTATGGCAGTGCTCAAGAGGAGGAAGCAAAATGAAATTGGATGACCGTAAGTCTTTAATTGATTATCTCAGAAGATTCTTTCCAGAGGTTGACTATAATGAAATATCAGATGAAGAATTATACACTATGTATTTGTACATTCAATTAATCTAAGGAGGAATACAAATGAAATTTGAAAAGGATAACATGGAAGTTGTATTGTACTTGAAGAGTGAACATAATGAGGAATTACCTTCTAAGGTCAAAGGAACTATCTCAAAGTTTAATCTAAATGTTGACCGTGAAGTGGACAAGCTTAAAACTAAAATAGAACTAGGGGCAATGATTTTCTTTGAAGGAGATACTTACGGTACTTCTGGGGATGTAGTGGAAAGCTTTGAAGTATTGAACTATTTAGATTTAAAACCTGAGGAGGGAAAAGGATGCGATTGAAAAATTTATACGCTAGAGATGAAGCTATTAAAGCTATGCTGTATGAGCGTGACCAATGTGAGAACGGACTCATATCCTACGATGAGTATAGTGCTAGGGTTCTTTATATACTTATGATTACTGAGGAGGATGTTCAAAATGATTAGATACTTAAATGACTCAATGTTTCACAATAAAACATTAAAAATAGGGAAAGGGTACATGCTAGTACCATTGAAATACCCAAAGTTTTATGGTACTAGTTTTATGAAATATGTAATCTTTGTAGATGACAACACTCAAGTGTTTTTGACTGAGGATGAATTACACAAAAGTTTTTATACTCCAAAGGAGGAGGTATGAGATGACAAACTGTAGAGGTTGTAAGAATGTGGTCGACTCAAGAGATTCTCACCGTAGAGGTATCCAATTCCGTTGTGGAAAGGCTGAGGAACTCTTCGGAGGTGAACGATGGGTGGATGACTTACCAGTATCCACTTGTGGTTATCGTGAGAGTATTGTCGAACAAGTTATGACTGAAGAGGAAGCAAAAGAGGTGTTGACTCCTTGTATTATCTGCGATGGTACTGGAACTTATCCTTCTTTTTTCGGACATGAAATACCCTGCTTTAAATGCAATAAAGACAATAAAGGAGGAAAACTAAAATGAAAGAAAAAAATATTGTAATTTTCACTTATGATCCAGCAAGCTTAGATGAATTAAAACTTGTAGATGCACGAGTTAAAACCTTAAAAGTATCCGGCTACAAAGAATCATCAAGAATATTAAGCCAAATGGGTAAACTTATTCTTGAGTTCTCACATGAAACTGAAGAG
>Ga0256899_1000335_pt1 | contig 17133 bp, 3 predicted proteins | sample MC6MC0687MT_FD_190202 | JGI IMG/M metagenome (GOLD analysis project Ga0256899, IMG submission 190202) | Metatranscriptome of enriched soil aggregate microbial communities from Iowa State University, Ames, United States - MC6-MC0687-MT... | ecosystem: Environmental > Terrestrial > Soil >...
AAGTTGCAAATGTTTAATCTTTTTTGTAACTTGTATGTTATCAATAGCTCTTATCCTCGCGCTGCCAACGTCCTCGATGCATCGACTCGAGACTCACCAAAAGTTCCTCGCCTTATTGTTCTTGTTTCAGTCAAAATCCCACCATGGCTTCACGCATGACCGCAGTTGAGAACCGTGCAAAGGCAAACACCGAACATGAGCTTGACCACGTTATCGAGAGCTCTTTCCAGCGCTGGTCCAAGTGGATGGCCATCACTGCGGCCACCGCTGTCACCGCCAACTATGCGGGCACGAAGTTCTGGCCCGCGTACGCTCGCGTCGGCACTCCCCGCCGCTTCTTCGGCTGGGCGCTCTTTTGCCTCGGCGTCTCCCAGTACAACCTCGAGGAGCAGGAGCTCGAGATGATGCGCGACCACAACACCCAGTTCCGCGAGCAGGCCTTCCGCGAGACCGAGGCCGCGACTCAGGCCAAGTTCCTCGCTGATCTCGAGAAGCGCAAGCAGGCCGAGGCCGCCGCCGCCGCCGCCAAGCACTAAAGCGGCACCCAAATAAGTCTCATTTTTTATCAACTCGGACCTGCGGCGGCATGGATCTTATTTCTGTTTTGTGATTGCTACTTCGCGTGGTCTGTCCACGATGCCGACTCCCCACGTACCACCTACCACAGTACGGGTGCTTACTGCATCACGGGCTCACCACCCGAGTGCCTTGCTCTCGAAACGAGTGAAAAATCTACGGTTGTATGGTACTCGACCCTAATTTAATTCGACGCGGTTCAGTCAAAAACTAGAACCATCCTCAAGAAACGAAACATAAAGGTTTGAACCCTCTGACTGGACCCCAAGGCAAGCAAAAGCAAAGTTGACTACAGAAACGAGAAACGAGAGTGTACACTGCAGACAGAGTGGCAAGACAATACAAAATCAGCTAAAGTTATCAGGCTGGCAGAAACTGACAGCCAAGTTGACGAAAGAGAAGAGGAAAGGAAGAAAAACAAAAGAAACGAAGTGTAAAAAGGGCCAGTCGGCCGTGCGGTGCTAATTCATTCGTGAACCCGCATGAAGAGCCCAGTGTGCAGACAAAGTAGCGCGCTTTGATCTCACATCATGAGCGCCACCGCGGACAGAAATGTCCATCCGCGCGGCGCTCATTCGTCTGTGCCCTCCTCGGAGGCAGCCGAGCCGTCGCCAGAGCCAGAGCCGGAGTCGTCCGACTCATCCGAACCGGAGCCAGAGCCTGAGCCAGAGCCAGAGCCAGAGCCAGAGCCAGAGCCAGAGCTGCTGTAATCGCTGTCCTCGAGCGTGTCATCGTTGTCGTCGGCGGGACCGTTGGTCTCGCCCTCGCCCAGCGCAGCGCGCTCGGCAGCCTCGTTGGCCTCGCGGTCGCGGGCCTCTTCCTCGAGGCGCGCATCCTCCTCGGCCTTGGTGAGCGCGTCCTCGCGGGCCTTCTTCTCCGCACGGCGGCGGCTGGAAGCGAGGCAGAAGCGGCGGATCGCAATATAGCAGAACACGAGGAAGAGCGCGATAAAGCCAAACGTGAGGGCAAGCAGGACGATCGAGAGACCGACGTCCTCGACCGTCTTGAGCTTTTCCTGGTCAAACGTCTCGAACATGTAGCCAGCGAGGACAATCAGGAAGAGCTCAACCTGGGCAACCTGGTGAAGCGTGTCGTCCGACGGGTCCGCGTACGGGTTGAGGAGAAGGAGACCAACGAGATAGAGAATGATGGCAGACATGGCGACGGGAAGCTGCGCATCGTGCGGGAAAAAGGCAAGGAGCGCGACGAGGAAAAGCTTGTGGATCGAGTCGACGATCTCCCACCACCAGCGGTTGTCCTTGTAGCCAGCGTAGAGGAAGCCGAGCTGGGCCTTAATGTAATCCGCCTGGAGCTTGTTGCGGTTCTTGCGGAGCAAGATGAAGAAGAAGGCCGGAATACCGACGGGGTAGAGAAGGATGAAAGTCGTCGACAGGTATGAGACGAGGTTCCACAGCTCCGTGTAGCACTTGACGCGCATGTCCACCTCGAGGAAGCTGACACCGTCGACGTCAACACACACGTAGTGGCGAAGCACCGTGGACGACGTAGCCGGGTAGATGAGGAAGAGGAAGTAGAGGAACACGCGCCAGGTCATGTAAGCGTTGCGCGTCTTGGCACCCGGCGAGACGTGGCGCCAGCACAAGATGTTCGCCTCACGTGGCAGGACCCAGAAGAGCAGGATAAGAAGGGTGATGCCAATAGGAACGAGCAAGATGATGAGGTACATGATGTAGTAGTTGTCCTGCGTGAAGCAGTCCGTGCCGGTGATCATCTGGAACAGGAAGTCGAGGTTGGAGATGCCGATGTACGACATGACGTCCTTGTACGTCTCGGGCCAGCGGAAGTCGAGCGCGCTCGTGATGCTGTACGTGATCTGGATGAAGGAGATGAAGATCTTGAACTTGTACGTAAAGTTCTCCACCGGCGGCGGAGGGCCAATCTTGCGAGCCATCTCGATCAAGTCTTGTTCCTGTGTCAGCGGGTCATTGTCGACCTCGTCGTCGTCCGTCGACACATCTGGCTCAAAGTCGCTGGCAGACCACTCTGCAGACTCCTCCTCGGGCGCGTCGGTGCCAAGAGGGGCCATCTCAACGCTCGAGGGCGCGGCAGGCGCCACAGGCGGCGCGGGCGGCGCAAGCGGAGCCACCTTGCCCGTGCGGCCCTCGGCAGGCGCAGCGTTAACATCCTCAACCGGGGCAGTGTCGGCGGCATTGTCCTCAGTGCGGGCCTGCAGGATGCGGTCACCCGTGCGGATGATGACATACACAGAGACAATGGCAGCAATGACAATCACGAGACCGATAAAGACAATCATGATCCATTGGGTCTTCCGGTCAGGGCACGAGATACACTCCTTGCCAGAAGGACGGTAGCCGTCAACGCAGTGCGAGCAGGCGATACCAGCGCGGTTCTCCGCGCAGCCAGAGCCGGAAGCACCATCGTCGGTAAACGCCTCGGCGGCAGCAGGGCCACCCGTGCACTGCTCCGGGATCGGGCAACGGATGAAGTCCGTCGACGAGTTGGACGGACGCCAGTAGCCGGGCAGAGCCTGGAGGTTCTGCCACGTCGTGCCGACAGAGAGGCAGTTGGCGCCCGTGGGGCAAGCCGTGCAGGCCCAGACGTTGGAGCCAGGACGGTAGAAGGGCAGGTAATAGCCCACCTTGCAGAGACACATCTTGCGGTCCTGCGACGAGATTGCGAGACTGCCGCAAGCAGCGCAAGCGCCACTGCCAGTCAACGAAGTCGCAGTGCCGTCAGAGCAAGTCGTGCACTCGCCTTGGCCCTCGCGCGCAAAGCGGCCAGCGTCGCAGAGCTCGCAACGGAGACGGCCCGAGTACGCGTTGTAAGAGCCGGCAGGGCAGTTGGCGCAAGCAGCCTGGCCGGTGCCGTTGCCGTACTTACCCACCTCGCAGTCAGCGCACTCACCCTGGCCGGTAGAACCAGTGTACTTGCCGATTGCGCAGTCATAACACGTCGACTGGCGAGGGTCAGGCTGGTACTGGCCAGGATCGCATTGCGAGCACAATGAAGCGCCGCCAATGGCGTAATGGCCAGGCTGGCAGTCGAGACAGATGGCGCTGCCCTCCGCCTCAGCGTATGTGCCGATAGGGCACGACGAGCACTCAGTTTTCGCGAGACCTGGCTGGAACTGGCCCGCGGGGCAGCTAATACAAGCCTCCATGGTACGCAGAGTGCCCTCGGCGCTAAATTGCGGACCAATCTTGCCGGCCTCGCACTGGCGGCACTCGGCTTGACCAGGGGCGTCTGCGTAGTAGCCGATCGGGCACACGCTGCAGCGGTTCATGCCCTGGAAGCTCTGGTATGTGCCGGGGTTGCAAGTTAGGCATGTCAAAGAGGCAAGGTTGGTCGAGTAACGGCCGGCAGAGCAGAGCGGGCACACAGACGTGCCGGCGATGGGAGTGGCAGAGCCAACGTTGCAAGCCTGACAGACACTGCGTCCGGGTTGGTCCGCGTAGCGGCCGGCGTCGCACGACGCGCAAACAGTCGAGCCAGGGTTCGCGGCGACGCGGCCTGTGGCGCAGCTGAGGCACTGTGACTGGCCTTCAGAGGCCTGTGCAGTACCGAGTGCGCAGTCTGTGCAGACAGTGGCGCCAATGGAACCACTGTGGAATGAAAAACGGCCAGCAGCGCAAAGGTCGCAGACACTGGCACGCGTAGTGTTCATGTACGAACCCGACGAGCATGCGGTACAGTCAGGGCTGCCCTGGCTCGGCGAGTAGCGGCCCACGCCGCACTCGTCGCACATGGACATACCGGGTGACGCCTGGCTGTAGCCGGGCTCGCAGGGCGTGCAGGCGACAGCGCCAACATCATCACCGTTGGCCAAGACTGAGAAATGACCGATGGGGCAAGGCTCGCACTGGATCGTGCGGTTACCAGCAGCAAACGTGCCAGACGCGCACGGGAAGCAGCCCTGCGATGGCGTAGAAGAGTACTTACCGGCCTGGCACTGGGTGCACTCCTGCTGCGCAATCTGGTCGGTGTACGTACCAAGAGGGCACTCCTCGCATGAGGCAGCCATAGAAGAGCTCGTGAAGCGACCGGGCTGGCAAGGCTCGCACTGCTGAGCACCTCCGTTGGGCTGCGAATAGCCCGGATCGCAGTGTGAGCACTGGCTCATGCCAGTTTGGTTCGAATAGGTGCCCGGCTCACAGTTGACGCACTCGAGCGCGCCATAGGCAGGGGCGTACGTGCCGAGTGCGCAGCGCTCGCAAGCGCTCTTGCCCGTCACATCAGCGTATGTGCCCAAATCGCACTGCGAGCACGAAGAGGTGCCCTCATCGCCAGTGTAAGTTCCGAGAGGGCACTCCTTGCAGCTGACAAAGGCGTCACCGTCAGAGAAATGGCCAGTACCGCACTTCGTGCAGCCATCTTGGCCCGTACTGGCCTGGAAATAGCCTGCCGTGCACGGCTTGCACGTCGTCAAGCCCTCTTCGTCGGCGTAACGACCAGCCTCGCAGGTAGTGCACTCAAGGAGACCCGTCTCGGCAGCAGAAGAGCCCGTCGCGCACGGCGCGCACTGGGAAGCTTCGCGAACGTTACTCGCTGTACCAGCCTCGCAGGGAATACACACTGTCTGACCAGGGTTGTTCTGGAACTTGCCGAAATCGCAGACCTCGCAAGCAACAGCGCCCTGGGACGGCGACACAGTACCGAGACCGCAAAACTTACACTCGAGGCTGCCAGTCGCGTCCTGGAACTTGCCCTCCTCGCACAGTGTGCACGAAGTGGTCTCCTCCTGGGCTGTGTACTTGCCAATCTCGCACTCATCGCAGATCGTCTGGCCCAGGGCATCCTGGTAACGGCCAACCTGGCATGAGAAGCAATACTCTGAGCCCGTACCATCGCTATACCGACCAGCGCCGCAGGCCTCGCACGACTGAGAACCAGTCACTGAAGCAAACTTACCGACCTCGCAAGGCTGGCACTCTGACTGGCCGGTAAAGGGCGTCGCGTAGCCAATCTGGCACGGGTCGCACTGCTGCATGCCCAGAGAGCCCTGATAAGAGCCGGCCTCGCAGGGGGTACAAATCTCCTGCTTCGGCTGGGTGCCGTATGAGCCAATACCGCAGTCGTTGCAGAAGTAGTTGCCCTGGCCGAGCGCAAACTTGCCAGCAACGCAGTCTGTGCACACCGACGCCTCAGAGCCGGAGTAGGTACCAGACTCGCACGGAGCGCACGTCACGTAGCCGACATCGGAGTAAGAACCAGCCTCGCAGGCGGTACAGACAACAGCGCTGACGGAGCTCGAATAGCGGCCAGGCTGGCATTGAACGCAGTCAGTGCGGCCAGGGTTACTCTGGTACTCACCCTGGGGGCAAGGGTCGCAGCTCGACTGGCCAGCGTTGGCAGCAAACTTACCGGCGTCACACGAAGCGCAGGAAGAAGAGCCGGGCGCGACGGCGTACGAGCCAGCCGCGCAGTCAGTGCAGGCAGTCGCAGAAGCCGCAGAAAACTGACCCGTTGCGCACGACGTACACGAGGACTTGGTCGCGGCAGTCGTGCCGACTGAGTAAGAGCCAGCTGAGCACGGCTTGCACGAGTTCTGCGCGAGCGCGTCCTGATAGGAGCCGTCGCCGCATATGTCGCACACTGTACTGCCACCGTTCGCCTGGAACGAGCCAGGCGTGCACTCCTTGCAGACCGCGAGGCCAGTGACGTCGGCAATGCGGCCCGGCGGGCAGTCCGTGCAGATGATAGAAGCAGGGGAGCCAGCGTAGGAGCCGAGGCCGCACTCGGAGCACGTAGAAGTGCCAGTGTTGGGCTGGAACTTACCAGTCTCACAACTTGTACACTGAATGGTGCTCGTCGTGTTGGTGTACGTACCCGCAGCACAAGCGGTGCATGACATCGAGCCGGGAGCAGCGGCGTATGAGCCAATAGCGCAGGGCTCGCACGCGCTCGTCGCAGTGTTGGCAAACGTGCCCGCAGTGCACAATGTGCACGAGTCGCGGGCAGGAGTTGACACTGTACCGGGGTTGCAGGCCAGGCAAGAAGCAGAGCCGGTGGAAGGGGCGTACCGGCCGTTCTGGCACGTCTGGCACTGAGTAGGGCCGTAAGGGTCGCCTGAAACGCGGGCAGAGTAGCGGCCGAGGGCGCAGTTCTGGCACGTGTCCTTTGGGGTGGTGCCGTCGGTGTACTTACCGTCGGCGCAAACAGAGCAGGCAACCTGGCCCGTGTTGGCGGTCGCAGTACCGTCAGGACAGGCGCTGCACGAAGGCATACCGGGCGTAGGCTGGTACGTACCCGCGGCACAAAGCGTACACGTCTCTGCAGAGCCAGTCGAAAAACGGCCCGCCTGGCAATCAATGCAGTTGACAGTGCCGACAACGTCAGCGTACTTGCCGCCGGCGCAGCTCTTACACGACGAGCGGCCCTGCTCGTTTTGGTAGAAACCCTTCGCGCAGGGTGTGCACGTCGACGCGCCCACGTCGGAGAAAGTACCCAGAGGGCATGGCAGGCAAGTCGACTGACCCGTGCGGTCTTGGTATGTGCCTGCTGCGCACTGAGTGCATACGGTAGCGCCGACACTGCCACTCAGAACGCTGAACGAGCCCGCCGCGCAAGCCGTGCAAGTCGCCTGGCCCTTGGTGCCGGCGTAGGTGCCGGAAGCGCAAGGTTGGCAGGCGCTCTGGCCCGAGAGGGCCTGGGACAGGCCCATCTCGCACTCTTCGCACACAGACATACCCGTGGTCGGGGCACTCCAGCCGGGCTGGCAGGGCGCGCACTCGCTCTGCTCAACCTCATCGGTGGCAAAGCCAGAGTTACACGGGCGACACGAAGCCTGAGCAAAGTCACTCTGGTAGTAACCGGCCGTGCAGCCGTCGCAAGTAGTCTGCTGCTCGAGCGTCTGGGCAAAGCCGGGATCGCAGTCTGTGCAGGTCGCCGCCGAGGGCGACGCAGAAAACTTGCCCGCAGCGCAGGCGGTACACGACGGCGAGTTGGGGAGATCAGCATACTCGCCTGGCACGCAAGGACCGCAGGCGCTTGCGCCGGCACCAGATGCGGAGCCGGGCGCGCACGCGTCGCATCCCGTAGCGGCAGGTCCAGTCGCGAATGTACCAGGAGCGCAGTTCGTGCACACAGGGGCGCCGACAACGGCGGTGTAAGTGCCGCCGGCGCAGTCAATACAGAGCGTAGACCCAGGAACAGTGTCGGCATAAGCGCCGGCAGGACATGGGATGTACGAAACCTGGATGTTGCTCGAAGAAACGAGACCCATGTTCTGAATGACCTTCACAGTCAGGTTAAGGTTCGTGCCAGGAGGGAGAGAGCACGTCAAGGAAGACTGAGGAGTGGTTGGGTTGTGCGTCACGCCAGTGCACGGAGTGCCACCGACGAGTACGAGCGCTTCGCTCGCGCCGAAGTAGCTGCCCGTCAACGTCACCGGCGTGCTGCCAGCGCGGGCGCACTGGTCCGCAATCGTAAGACTGCCAGCGGGGCAACCAACAATAGACGTGATGGTCGGGTACGCGTAGGAAATAATGGGGGCAGCCGCCGACCAGAGCGCACTCGACGAGACAGTGACAGCCTGGTTCAAGCCGACACCAGGGGGCAGCGTGCAGCGAATATTTGCCGCAGTTGACGAACCAGGAGGGCGAACAGGGTTACCGGTGAGCCGACACTCATTACCACCAACGAAAACAAAGACGAGATCCCTGTCGGTCGCAACGTCCTCGGCATAGATCTCAATAACCTCACCGCCAAGCGTCGAGCAGCTAATGAGGTTGATCCCGTTCTGGACGCACGTCGGCGGAGTCGCTCCGCCGGTCACACGACGCACAGCGAGAACCTTGGGCGCTGTGGGGTAGCGGTACTTGTCTTCGCTCATCACGAGCACTTGGGCTCCGTTCGACGTGGCTGTGAAGCTGTACGGGCCTTCAGAGCCAGGAGCAGTACGGCACTTAACAACCTCGAGAATCTCCGACGGCTGGCCGGGGTTCGAAGCCGCGTAAATAACGGGATCGAAGCAGCCATAGGGCAAGTCAGTCGCGCTCGAACCATACTTAATCACAAGGAGCGCTGCATTGGCCGTAAGGGTCGCGGTGTCAGTCGGCGTCGTCGTCGTCGCGATGTTCATCATGCGGAAGACAATGTACTCACCCTCCGTGTACTCGCCAGACAGAACGCGGGCAGTCGCGTCGATGGGCGAAATGAGCTGGAGGATACCACTGTACGTCGTCGTGTCCGGCGGGGGAACAGTGTTGAGCCTAATTGTACCACGGACGAACGAAGGAGCAGGGAAGCTGACATAATCCTCACCGACGTTAGAGACTAGGGTAAAGTCGCCCGTGACGATGGTAAGCTGGAAGTGCAGCGCAGAGCCGATACCGCCGACGAGGCGGCACGTGACCGAGTGAATGACTTCCACGCCCGCGAGGCGAGCAAGGGTGAGAGACGAGCATGTAAACTGAGCCGGAGAGCCAGGCGCGCCGTAACGAACAGTGGTGTTTGCCAGGAGCACGCTGACGTCCTCTGTGCCGAGGCGAGCGACGTGGAACACGACACTGTCGGTCGACTGGGTCGAAGAAAGGGACACGGTCGTCGCCGAACTGCTGGCGGGGTTGGCGATGCCCTGGCGGCGGAGGGTGCCACGAACAATCTGAGGGCCAGTATAGCTCACGCCGGAAAATGTCGACTGACGAAACGCGCTGGTCGTGATCGTCACAGGAAGGTCGGTGCCACCGGCGCCGTTCACAGGCACATCGCAGGTAAACTGGGTGTTGGGCTGCGTCATCGCAACAAACGTACAGTCGAGCGAACCAACTTTGACAGAAAGATAGGAGGCGGCGCCAGACGACGGGCCAAAGTTACGGCCGTTCACCGTAAGGCGCACTGAGCTTGTGAGAGGGCAGTCCTTAGGACCGGTTGCGGGTGTCGTGTTGTCGCAACCAATGCCAGAAATGCCCGTCACAAGAGGAAGGTCACGCTTTACGGTCGGCGACGGCGCGGATTCTTGTCCATTCACGGTAATCTTCAGCGTCGTGTCAGCAGTACCAGCGGGCAGCGTGCAAGCGACCGCCGTGGAAGAAATGGCAGGCGATGAAACAAGAGGGCAGTTGACCGAGCCCGTGGAGAGCTCCACAGTGACAGAAGACGGGGTGATACCAGGGTATCCCAAGTTGGTGCCAACAATCGTGATGACGCTCGTGCCGTCGGTATTGTACGTGTTGGTCGCCTGCGTCACTGCAGTGATGGTAGGAACGGTGTAGCCCATCTGGGCAGTCGAGACGGTGACCCAGTTGCGCGGCGACGCGGGCGTGCCCTGGAAGCACATGCGAACTGTCGCGGGGTAGCCACTGCCAGGAGGGGCCTTGCAAACGACCTGCTCGTGGTCCCACTCACCATCGCGGAGAACGCAGTCAACACCATTCACCTGAATCGGTGCCGCCGGGGCCAGCGTGGCGCAGTAGTTGAGACCAAAGTTCGTACCGGCAATGGTAAGATCAGAGGTGCCATCGGTCTGCACACGCTGAGGGGTGAAGCTGGTGATAGCAGGGGCACTGTAGCCAAAGCGCGCTTCGGGGTCAGTCGCACGAGAATTCGACAGAGAGTTGACAGAGACCTGAACAAAAAGGTCCGTACCAGCGCCAGCCGGTGCGATACAAACAATGCGAGTGTAGGTGACGTCAGACACAGAGGCAGGAGGGCACGCCTTGCCGTCAATCTGGACGGTCGCGTCAGGGCTGAATGAAGTACCAACGATGGTGATGCGCGTCCCACCCTTGGTGGTGGCAGACACCGGCGACACGGAAGTAACGTCAGGGGCGAGATACGACCACCGAGCATTGGTGTTGACTGCGGAAATGGTACCAACGACGGTGACGTGGACATTGATGTTGGTGCCAGTACCAGCAGGGGTGCGGCACGTCAGCGAGTACGTTTGGCCTGAGCGCGTGAGGGCGCCTTGGGTCGTGCAGGGAACGTACTGACCACCCATGAAGAAACTGGCAGCTCCAGTGAAGCCAAAGTTGCGGCCCACAATAGTGACGAGATCACCACCGCCAGAGGTGCCCGAGGAAGGGGTAATCGCTGTCACGATGGGAGCGCTATAAAAGAAACTCGTCTGGCCACCAGCTGGGAACAGTCCCTCGGCGGAGCCGACAGCAACACGGATTGAGGCAGGACCTTCGCCCGCAGGCACAGTGCAAACAATGGTCGTAGGGCCGTTGGTCACTAGAGGACAAGGGTTGCCGCCAACCGTAACGACAGGCGTCGTGCCAAAACTCAGACCGGTAATAGTGATGGGGTAGCCACCCTCCGTGGCGCCCTCGGGCGGGTTCACAGAGGTGATGGAAGGGCCGTCGTAGTTAAACGTGCCCGTGTTGGAACGCTGGTTGCCAGAAGTAACCTGCACGACGCGGTTGATCCCGCTGCCAGAGGGCGTGATGCAAGTAATCGAAGTGTGAGCGGCGTTGACAGCTGGCGACGTACATGCGAAACCGCCGAGCGTGACCGTAGGCTCAGTGCCAAAGTTGGTACCGGCGAGCGTAATGGTTTGACCACCGCCCGTGGGACCGTTGCTAGGCGTCACAGTCGACAGAGTCGGCGCGTCATAGTCAAAGACAACGCTGTTGGACACCTGGCCCTGCACGGTCACACGAAGAATGAGACCGCGGCTGAAGTAAGGGTCGGTGCGGCAGCGGATCTCAATGTGGGTGTGGCTCTGCACCGCACAGAAACGGTCGCCAATCTGAACAACGAGTGTCGCAAGCGAAGTTCCAAAGTTCTTGCCTGCAATGACAATGATTGATCCCACACTCGGGCTGTTGGACGGAGTCACGGAATCAATCAACGGAGCGTCGTAGGAAAAAGTCGATAGACTTGAGATGAAGCCGTTCCGGGTCTGTACTTGCGCATACACATTGGCGCCCTCACCGTCAGGAAGTTGGCACGTAATGACAGTGTGGTTCCAAGTCAAAAGCGCACACTCGGTCGATGACGTGATGCCAGCCTGTGAGCGGGCGAAATCAACACGGCCCGACTCGGCAGCAAACGAGCGGCCTGTGACGGTGATGATAACCTCGCTGCCTGGCTGAGTGGCCCACGTAGGCGCTGTCGCTGGCTTGAAACTGAGCAGCTCTGGATACTCGTACGACCAGGCAATCGAGCTCGGGGCGTAACCGGTGACTACCATCTCAACCCAAATGAGGCCCATGCCAATCGGGACGTTGCATACAACCTGGGTGTGGAACCACGAGCCAGCCACAACAGCGCAATTGCCGAGGTTTGTCCGTGTGGGCTCGGCAGCAAGACTCGCGGTACCAGTGGTGCGGCGGTAGAATGTGACCGTACCACTTGCGGCGATACTGCCAAAACTCCTGCCAGCAAGCGTCAAAGGGTCACCACCTGAGGTCGGGAGGTTCAGCGGAGAGAGGCTGGAGACAACCGGAGGGCCGTAGTTGTAGTTAAAAGGGGACGTGTTACTCTGACCACCAGTTGTCACGTAAATGGGCTGGTTCAAACCGTTGCCTGCAGGCAGATTGCAGCGCACACGCGTCTGCTCAAGGCCGCCGCTAATTGGGAAGCACTGAGCGCCACCGACAGTTGTTACAGCGTCCGTGAAAAAGTTGTAGCCGGTGATGGTGATGACGCTGCCACCTGAAGTCACCTGGCTCTGCGGAGTCACGGCTGTGATAACAGGCCGGTTGTACGTAAATGACCGCGGCGTACCATTGGGGTTCTCTTCGGTCGAAATACCAAGCACGAGCACTTCAGCCACGAGATTGGCACCAGAGCCCGCGGGCAAGACGCACGTGACTGAAGTGTGGCTGCGCTGCGGCACGTTATTGACAACCTTCACGGGGCAGATGACACCGCCGATGCGGACGGTCGGGGCGACACCGAAGTTCTGGCCAGTCGCCTGGACGTCGAAACCACCCGTGGTGTTGCCCGTCGAAGGGAAAATGGACTGCAAAAGAGGTTTGCCATAAACAAAAGAAATGGCGTTTGACTGATAGTTGCCTGACAGGACGACAACGGGCACATTACCCTCACCCTCAGGCGTGGTGCAATAAAGGATCGTGTGCGAGGGTGCGCCTTCAAGCGGGCAGACCTTACCACCAACCAAGACACTCGGATTCGTACCAAACGACACACCCGTCACTGTCAGCGTGTAACCACCGCCAGTAAGATTCGTGTCGGAGTCGATAGCGCTGATCACAGGTTGGGAGTAGGCAAACTGCTGCGGAGCCGTTGCAAAGTAACCGCCAACACCAATGCGGACAGACACACTACCTTGGCCGGCGGGAACAGAGCACGTGATTAGCGTGTGGCTCACACGAACAATGTTGGCGCACGACGAGGCACCAATCTCGACAGTGGGAGTGCCCGTGCCAAAGTTGGTACCGGTAATAGAAACGACAGTACCGCCCTGAGTCGGGCCCGTCAGAGGATTCACCGCAGTGACGGTCGGCGGCGCATAGTCAATCTGCCGGACGTTCGAAGTCTCAACAGCGCCAGAGATACCAGCACGAATCGACAAAGGAAGACTGGCACCCTGGCCGGGAGGAATGCTGAACAGAATCTGCGTGTGATCCCAAGAGATGATTCGTGCGTCAGTCGATGTGTAGTTGACGTTGTTAAACGCGATGACGCTCTGGGCATTCTTGGCGCCAAAGTTGGTACCAGTGATGGTGACGATGATGGGAGAACCGCCGCTCAAGGCATCAGTGGGGACCTGAGAGGGCGACACGCCTGCAACAAAAGGTACGCCGTAGCTAAAGAGTGTAGAAACGACAGACTTGCCCGTCCGAGCGGTGAGACGGACCGCGCGGGCCGCACCAATGCCAGGGGGCGTCGTGCAGCGCACCTGGCTGTGTGTCCACGAGCCGGACACGATAGGGCAGGCAACGCCATCAACCGTCACTGTCGACGAGCCGCTGAGAAACGTGTCGAATGAGGAGCCTGAGATCACGAGGGTGTTGCCACCCTGTGTAACACCGACGACAGGAGACAGGGTTGAGACGGACGGAGACGCGTAGCTGAAGCTGCGCGTTGCAGGGGCAATGGTTGATGTGCCAAGCGGCGTCGTTAGGGTGACGCGCAGCGCGTCGCCAGAGCCTTCTGGGACGGTACACTGAATCTGTGTGTGGGTTTGGATCGTCACCGGGCAGGAAAAGGAGCCAATGGTGACGGACGCGCCACTAACGTCGAAACTCGTACCGGTGAGCGTAAGCACAGAGCCGCCGCTGGTTGACCCCGTGAGCGGAAGAAAGGTCGTCATGTTCGGAGGGTCGTACGAGAAGAGCCGGTTCGTGTTACTCGCTTGGGCACCAACGACCGTACGCACAACCAAGCCAGTACCCGAACCTGGAGGGAGCAAGCACACGATGGTTGTTTGGCTAAAAGCAGAGCCAGTAGGAGAACACGACAGGTCACCAACCGACACTGTTCCTGTGGTACCAAAGTTGGAGCCGCTCAGCGTGATCGGAATGTTACCAGACGTCGCAGCATTGGCGGGTGAGATGCTGTTGATGACAGGCGGGTCATAGTTAAACAGGTATGTCGTCTGCGAAGAGGCGCGGCCGACGACTGTCACACGTACGACCAGGTTGCGGCGCATGCCTGCAGGGAGGACACAGATAACTTGCGTGTGCGTCAGTGTTTGACTCGCGCAGTTGACATTCTCGACGCTGGCAACACCAGAGAGACCAAAGTTCTCGCCCGTAATAGTCATACTGGTGCCACCCTGGGTCGGGCCGTTGTTGTTGGTGACACCCGAGATCACGGGGGCATCGTAAGAAAACCTCGCCGACGCCGTGACGGCGCTGGAACCAGTCGTCAGTGTGACACTGAGATTGACGCCTTCGCCAGCAGGCACGCGGCAGACGACACGAGTGTTGGTCGCACTCGTCGCGGCATCGCCGGAACTCCACGGGCAGGAGCTGGAGCCCACCTGCACGGACGGGTTCGTGTAAAAGTTGGTGCCAATGATCGTCAGAAGCGAGCCGCCGGCAGTCTTGGAGTTTGACACGGTCCACGACGTAATAGTAGGCGGATCGTAGCTCAGCTGGCGCAAGTCCGCGACGCGTCCAAACGAAGTCGTCAGGCGGACAGGCACAATGCCGATGCCAGGCGGCGTGGTGAAGATCATGGCCGTGTGGTTCTGACTCACGATTTGGCATGCAGATCCAACAGCGGTGGCACAGTTGACCTCGGCAACGACGAGAGTCGCGCCCGAAGCCGCAAAGTTCGCGCCCACGATCGTGACCGACGTGCCGCCAGCAGTCGGGCTGTTGGAGGGCGTCATCGAGGTGATGGTCGGGCCAGAGTACTGAATCAACACAGCAGACGGTTCTTGGCCGCCAACGTTGATACGCAGAGGAATGTTTGTCGCGCCACCAGCAGGCATGCTGAAGGTGATCTGAGTCGTGGTTACGGACGCCGTAGTCAGAACATTGTTCACGTACACACGGGTGCCGCCTTGGCCAGAGACGGGAGACGTCTGGACACCGTCGCCGAAGTTGGAGCCCACGATAGTAACGGTGGCGCCAGTCGTCGGAATGTTGAGGGGGGACACAGCTGTGATTTGGGGCGCAATGTAGGAGAACCACTGTGTGGCCGAAATCTTGGTGGCGGTGTGGTCAACGCTCTGCGGGATGACGAGGGTGATCGGAATATTAAAGCCGACGCCGGTTGGCACAGTGATGGTGGTCCACGCCTGGGCGGAGCTCGAGTCATAGCCAGTCTTGGTCAGGTTGTACTTGCCGCCCCAGTTGATGTACTGACCAGGCGCGTCGGGGAAGTGGTTGAGACCCGTCAAGTTCATCGTGTAGCCGCCAACTGTCGACCCTGACGTAGGAGAGATCGCGTCCAGTTCGGGCAGCTTGCAGATGGCAACCTGGTTGACGCAGCAGTCACCAAACTCGACACACACATTCTCGCAGTAGCAGCCACGAAAAACACGAGCAGAAGCTGTGTTGCACGAGGGGCGGCAGAGAAGGTCATACAAGGTGTTGGCACGGGCTATAGTGTACATGTTATTGCGCAAAGTTGCATTGCGGAGATAACCGCTCGTTTCGACAAGGTCTGCCGCCGTGAAGTTATTCGGAAGACAGAAACGTTCAGGCTTAAAGAGGCTGAGACGATAGCGGATAGCAGCACACCAGTTCAAGTAAGTAGGGGATGACGTCACAAAGGTGTTGGACGCTTGGCAGTCTGCGTATGTGCAAGTGTTGGTGCCGGCTAACCCATAATCGGAGGCAGTCTGTGCAGAGACGAACGCGACGAGGATGGCAAGCACCACCCAGAGGAGCAGTCCTCGAGGGTGGGGCATTGTCATTTTGGCAGAGGGTGCCGAAGACAGATGCGTCTCCTAACTAGAAAAATTAGAAGCTTTTCCCGAGATGGACAGGCTAGAAGATGCAGACACACACAGAACAAGGGCAGGAGCGGAGAAAAGGCGGGATGAGGGTGGGGGTGCAGAAAGTGTCTTCGGACATAAAGCTAAAAAAAAACGGGGTTTTTCACCGACAGTCGAGATGAAACCAGAATCAACTAAAGATTTAGGCTGGTTTTTTTTCAATCTTCGAGTGGGTAAAGCATCATACCGTTTCTTTTCCACTGGAACCGATCAAAAAAAACTGTGGCTGCAGGTTTCTTAGATGGCGGCTTAACTTTTTGAGCCTCGCTCCTGCTCAAGAGCTCAAGAGCAGAAACGAGGCACGGGGCTCTAAGACTTCCGTCGATTGAAATGTCAGCCAAAGAATCTCTTGCATCTCGCCGAGAGAAACTTGAGGAGGATCTCAAAACGACGCAGAGGCACATTTATGACGGTGAGGAGGCCTATATTGCTGAAACAAGCCACTATGGCAATGTCGTGAAGGGCTGGGACGCATTTCTTGCGGCGACCGATATCAAAGCGATCCACAGCTCGCGCAAGCCCAAGGTCAATGACAAAGACCGGCTTTTTACCCTTTCCTCGCCGTCCTACGTCACGGAAGACGAGAATGGCGCCGACGGAGACGATGATCCCGATTACATGGACAACGCGGACATGAAGCAGAGGAAAAAGTCCTTGGCGGGTCCAGGAACTCGCAAGTATCGTGAGGATGACATGTATGATTGATCCGCGCCCCCTTGCCACTGTTCTCAGTCAGCGAGCACCGTCGCCGCGTTGATATCATGCACCCATGCTTCGCTGCCTACGAGCGCCCGAGCGGATCGGTGTGCCCGGGTCACGCTAGACACCGTCACGGTTCCAAGACCACTGTCGGCATCGGGACCGGTGCCTCCGCTGCCTACCACGGCCACGCAGACCTCAAAGACATCTGGCGTCTCAAGAGCGGTCATATCGTACGTCCGCTGCGGCGTGTGCACATGAAAGTCGCCTTTGCTTCCCTCCGCGGCGGCCCGCGCGCCGACAACAGGGACGAAGCCCTTGACTGTCAAGGTCGCCGCGTCGCCAGTGTCGACATAGGCAAACACGGCGTGCGCGCTCCGATGTGGCGCCGCGGCAGCGGGCCTGCCTGCTGCAGCAGCGGCTCTCGTTACAGGCGAGAGCAATACAAGAGTCCGTTTTTTGCGCAAGATAGACCCCAGGAAGGACCAGCGGCCGGCCTTGCTGATAGGGCC
>Ga0256899_1000372_pt1 | contig 16260 bp, 17 predicted proteins | sample MC6MC0687MT_FD_190202 | JGI IMG/M metagenome (GOLD analysis project Ga0256899, IMG submission 190202) | Metatranscriptome of enriched soil aggregate microbial communities from Iowa State University, Ames, United States - MC6-MC0687-MT... | ecosystem: Environmental > Terrestrial > Soil >...
TCCTCTTCCTGATTGACCGGATCGCCAACCTTGACTGTAAAGTGAATGCCGGACTTGCCGAGCGTGCATTTGAAAAGCTGCTGATCGCCAGCGCGCAGACGTACCTGTTCCATGGCGTCCATCGGGAGCTTCAGAACCTGACCGATTTCAAGCTTTGAAAGAGCGTCGAGCGTCAGGCTTCCCTGCTGAATGAAGGCTTCAAGCTCGATCCGTGCGCGGCTGACTTCGCTGCGCATTCTTTTACTCCAGGCAGGATCTGCCTGATCCATCGGACGGCGCAGGAATGCAGCCACGGCATCTTGCATTGGTTTGTGCGTGCTGCGGGGCAGAAGAAGATGCACGGCCCCTGTTTTGCCTGCCGCGACCACATCGATCCGGCAAACGAAGAGGCGCGAACGCTCGAATTCCTCGCTGTTGAACTCCGCCGCGTCTGCACATTCGCCAGCAGCAAACAGCGCCTGGGCGTTGTTTGAGAAAACCTGATCAAGCGCTGCAGCCATGTGGGATGTCAGCAGGCTCGATATTTTGCGCTCCAGCATACCGAAAGGGCGTTCCAGATCGAAGCTTCCGAGATTTCCCTGTGCGCCAAACATGGCTTCGATCATGGAAAATACCAGTGTCGCATCAGCGGTTACATAGAGCGTGCAACCCCAGCGATCGGCTTTAAGCGGCGCGATAATCGCAGCCTTGTCCAAGATGGCATTGAATGCCGCATCGTCCGCAGCCTCAACCTGGCCTGCTTCCGCATCAAATGCAGCAGCACTGCCCTGTTTGAGACGACCGCAAAAATGCGCGGATGCATCCTTGAACACATGCGCAAGCGACTTCAGATCGTCGCCCGACAATCCTGCGGCCCGCAACAGATTTTCAGCGAGCACGTCGTTTTTGCGGTTCTGGCCCAGAGTGGTCATATCAGGCTGCCTGCTGGATCGGCGTTGTCGCCATGGTTTCCTGCTCAACGACGTCGATGCTTGGACGTTCATAAGCGGAGATCGTCTTGCGGCCGTATTCGACGGCGATCTGCGGCAGCGAACCGTTCATATATGCAAGCAGGGTCTGCTTGACGACGGTGTAAAGACGGTTGTTCTTGTCACGCGTCGACTTGATCTTGGTAGCAATCGGGCCAACGACACCATAGGAAAAGAAGATACCTGCGAAAGTACCAACAAGGGCCGCACCAATCAGATGGCCGAGCACTTCCGGGGACTGGTTGAGCGCACCCATCGCTTTAATAACACCAAGAACAGCCGCGACGATGCCGAGGGCAGGCAGCGCTTCGGAGATGCTGACCATCGCCTGATAAGGCTTGAGCTTGTCGCGCGAAAGCGTGTGGATTTCTTCATCCATAAGCGCTTCGATTTCATGCGAACGAACATTGCCAACGATGATGAGGCGGCAATAATCGCAGATGAAGTGGATGAGGTCGTCTTTCTTCAGGATGCTTGGATAGGCCTGAAAGATCGGCGATTCCTTGGGGTTGTCGATATGGACTTCCACCTCGTTGCGCGACTTGGCGCGCAGCTCACGCATCAGGCTATAAAGCAATCCGAGAAGATCGAGATAATCACGCTGCTTGGGCACTGCATTGGTAAAGGCCTCCACGCACGCCTTGCCCGTATCTTTCACAAGTGAAAACGGGTTGGCGATGAAGAATGTGCCAAGGGCTGCGCCCAGAATAATGACGAATTCCCACGGCTGAACAAGCACGCCGACGTGACCGCCCATGGCGATGAAACCGCCGAGCATACAGCCCAGTGTGATGGCGAGGCCGATGAGAATACCCAAAGCGCAAGACTCCCGTTGGTTCGAAGTTATTCTTACACTGTAGGGAATGCGCCTTGCGCGAAGCTTGTCACATGACGCTTCAGCATAATTCCTTAAACTTAAATCAGTTTAAGGGAAAATTATGCTGCAAATATAAAGTGTTAGAGCGCGTTTGGGTCTGATTGGATCAGGGTGGTGCTCAAATCATTTGTTTTAACGCGTCTTGTTCCGAAAACCGTTTCACCCTTTTGCGGATGCGCTCCAAAATGCATCAGCTTCGGACAAGCTTGAGACCGCATAAAGGGTGTGAAAAATCGCAGGGGGTTCTCGCATGGTCAACACGATGATGAGTTATCGGCTGATCGCGTCCGATATGACGCGGTCGTTGCAGCGCGTTTCGAAGGAACCGCTGGTCGAGCGAGAAACCGCCTATTACAAAGAGAATATCGGCAAGGTGAAATCCATTGATGATTTCATGTCCGATACCCGGCTTTATAACTACGCCATGAAGGCATTCGGCCTGGAAGACATGGCCTATGCCAAGGCATTCGTTCGCAAGATCCTGACCGAAGGCGTCAAAGATGATGACGCGATGGCGAACAAGCTGACCGACAAGCGGTATAAAGAATTTGCGACGACATTCGATTTTGCAGGCAAGGGTGAAAAAGCCACCGAAAGCACGGCTGCCCAGCAAGGTGTGATGGATAAATATATCCGTCAGACACTGGAGACCGAGGCTGGCAGCCAGAACGAGGGTGTCCGTCTGGCGCTCTATTTCGAACGCAAGGCATCCACCATTACCAATGCATACGAAATCCTTGGCGATAAGGCTTTGCTGACCGTTATGCAGACAACGTTTGGCTGGCCCTCGGTGATGTCGAATGCCGACATCGACAAGCAGGCCAAGATGATCGAGGCCAAGGTCGATTTCTCGAAAATGTCAGACCCTGACTATGTATCGAAGATGATCTCGCGTTTCACAGCCATGTACGAAATGAACAATCCAACCACGAGCAGCCCGGCATCAATCGCCTCGCTGTTGCTCGGTGGCACGTCGTCGGTCGGCATATCGTCGAGCATTCTAACCACTTTGCAGAACTTCAAGCCGGGCGGACGCTGATCGATGCAGAATAATTCCATCTATGTAGGTCTGTCTTCCCTCGTCACACTTGAACGGCGGATGGATGCCATTGCGCATAATGTGGCAAATATTTCGACGCCGGGCTTTCGCGGCGAAGGCACGAAATTCAATACAATCGTCTCGAACAAGGCCAGCGAAGACGTGAACTTCGCGACCGCAGGCAAGAGCTATATTCGCACAGAAGCAGGCTCAATGCTGGAAACCGGCAATCCTTTTGATGTTGCCGTTAAGGGCGATGCCTGGATGTCGGTCAACACCCCGCAGGGTGTTGTCTATACCCGCGACGGCCGCATGAAGATGATGCCAACCGGCGAACTTGTGTCTGTCACAGGCAATTCGGTTCTGGATGTGGGCGGTGCGCCTATCGTTCTCAATCCGGATGGTGGCGCGCCCAAGATTTCCAGTGACGGTGCGGTCTACCAGAACGGCGCACAGATCGGTGCAATTGGCCTGTTCTCGATCCCAGCAGATGCCGATCTCAGCTATGCAGGCAATTCCGGTGTCGTGCCAAGCAAGCCTGCACAGGCTGTCGTTGACGATATGAGTGTCGGCGTTGTGCAGGGGATGATCGAAGGTTCCAATGTTGATGGCATGACGGAAATGACCCGTCTGATCAGCGTCAGCCGGGCTTTTGAGCAGGTGAATAATCTGCTTTCGCAACAGGAAAGCACGGTGGCTGAAGCCATCAGGACGCTGGGCTCCAAAAACGGATGACGCCTGATTTACCGCTCGCGCGGCTCGCCGCCTTTGCACGCCAACAATCGATAGCGCCAAAGTCTCTGACAGGTATTGGCGGTACGGTGAGCGATGTGTCGCGTTCGGCGATTGCGGTACGGGGTCTGTCGCGCAATGCGCGTTTGGGTGATGCGGTGGCTATCCGTGCCGACAGTGGTCAGAGCCTAGCCGAGATCATTCGTGTGGCTGATCATCAGGTGCTCGTGAAGCCGTTCGATGATCGCATAATTCCATCACTTGGCGCCGCTGTTTTTGAAGAAGGGCCGCTTCGCATTCGACCCGCGCCGGAATGGCGTGGCAGGGTCATCAATGCATTGGGCGAGGCGGTGGATGGAAAAGGCGCACTGCAACCCGGTTTGCGCCCCATGGCATCGGAAAACCTTGCGCCAGCCGCCTTGCGACGCGCACGCGTGGATCGCGGATTGCGGACCGGCGTCAATGTAATCGATATTTTCACGCCGCTTTGTTTTGGGCAGCGTATCGGCATTTTTGCAGGCTCAGGTGTTGGCAAATCCACCTTGCTCGCCATGATGACCCGCGCTGCCGATTTCGATACCGTCGTTCTGGCGCTGACCGGTGAACGCGGTCGCGAAGTGCGAGAGATGCTCGAAGAAACCATGGCGGGGCATCTCGATAAAACTGTAACGGTGGTTGCGACGGGCGACGAAAGCCCGATGATGCGCCGCCTTGCTCCCAATACTGCAACAGCAATTGCCGAATATTTCCGCGATCTTGGACAGAATGTCTTGTTGATTGTGGATTCCGTCACACGCTTTGCCCATGCTGCGCGCGAGGTGGCTATTGCTGCGGAAGAACCGCCGGTATCGCGGGGTTATCCGCCAAGCGTGTTCAGTCAGTTACCGCGTTTGCTTGAGCGCGCCGGCCCCGGCATTACCGAGGCGGGGGGCAGTATCACGGGCATTTATTCGGTGCTGGTCGATGGGGACGATCACAATGATCCGGTCTCCGATACCATTCGCGGTACGCTCGATGGGCATATTGTTCTTGATCGCGCAATTGCGGCTCAGGGACGTTTTCCGGCGGTCGATATTCCTGCATCGGTTTCACGTCTGGCAAAACATAACTGGACACCAGAACAGCGCAAACTTGCCACTCAGCTGCGCAGTATGGTTGCCCGTTTTGAAGAGACGCGCGATCTGCGTGCGATTGGCGCCTATCAGAAGGGCAATGACGGATTGCTGGATCAGGCCGTCGATTTTGTTCCGCGTATTTATGATGCGCTGCAGCAGTCGCCCGAGACAGGCCTGTCGGCTGACCCTTATCACGATCTTGCCGCGGCACTGCGCGGGGAAAAACAGGCATGAAGAACATGAAGACGGGTTCGCGCAAAAGTATGGAAGAGGCCATTCTCGCTGATCTGGCAGCAGAGGTGGAAGCCGCGACTGTGAGCGAAACCAAAAAGCCGCAAAGTCAGGTTGACCGCTATCTCAAGATTGCAGCAATCACACTTGCTGTCGGCTGCGCGATGCTTCCCTTCGTTACCTATTTGCAACGTGTCGATCTGAGCCCGGATAAGAAGGCCGACAGCAAGATTGTTGATCCGCTTGACCGCTCCGAGCAGAAGACCGTGCGTCATTTTCCGTCTTTCCGCCCGAATGATCAGGTCGCCCCGAGTGAGGATATCGACACCACCACGACTGGTTCGGTCATGTCGAACGGCAAAGGCTTGCCGGGAACAGGCGCGGGTAATGGTGGTGAAGGCGGCGAGGGGCAGGCATTGCCGAAGCCGGTATTCGCATTGCGCGAAGTGGTCGGCGGTATGGCGATGATCGAAGATACGTCGGGCTATTGGTTCGTCGAAAAGGGGTCGCTCCTGCCCGACGGCAGCCATCTGGTTTCTATCGGTCGCGGCAATCAGGCCGGTACGTGGAAGCTGACGACATCATCCGGCGATGTGATTGAAATGCGCAGATGAGGCCATGAGCTGGCCTTTATGAAGCTTGCGTCAGTCCGGCTTGCAAACAGTTTGGTTCATTTTTCAGAATCAAAACCACTGCTAATATAAGTATCTGATTTAAATATATTTTATGAGCGTTATCCGCATCTTGGAATGCTCTGCCCTTGCTAAACCTTGCTCCACGCAAGCTTGACGCAAGTTCCGGCCTTTAAGTTAACGAACTATAAAGGCGGGATACTCAATGAGCTCCATTCATCTTTTCGATCTGGCTGCAAGGCAGGCGCAGTGGTTGTCGGTACGACAGGCCACGGTTGCGGGCAATGTCGCCAATGCGAATACGCCAGATTTCCGGGCGCGCGACGTTCAGCCCTTCGCTGATGTGCTGGACAAGACCCAGCTCACCATGGCTGCAACAAGTCCGCAGCATCTGGAAGTCGAGGCGAATGGCATCGCAGGCGCCCGGCTGCGCCCGGAGGATATCACCGAGCAGACCCATTCGGGCAATACGGTCGATGTCGAGCGGGAAATGATGAAGGCGGGCGAGATTTCGCGTGAGTATTCGCTCAACACCAGCATCGTCAAAGCGTTTCACCGCATGATGCTGTCTGTGGCGAAAGGATAAGCCATGTCGGATGCCTTGCAAAATACCCTCAAGATTGCAGCGTCGGGGCTTTCGGCTCAGTCGACCCGTTTGCGCATCGTTTCTGAAAACCTCGCCAATGCGCAGGCGACTGCCAAGACTGCCGATGCCGATCCTTACCGCCGCAAGACTGTATCCTTCCGCACGGAAGTCGAGCAGGGCACGGGCGCTGCCGAAGTCCGAGTTGCTGAAGTCGGCAAGGATACCTCGGCCTTTATCGAACAATATGACCCAAGCCATCCGGCAGCGGATGCACGTGGCTATGTGAAATATCCAAACGTCAACATGGTCGTCGAGATGGCGGACATGCGTGAAGCCAACCGTTCTTACGAAGCCAATTTGCAGGTCGTCAAACAGGCCCGCGAGCTGATTTCAATGACCATCGATCTCCTGAGGAGCACATAATGTACGACTCAATCATGAGTGTTTCGGCGCGCAACGCCCTGTCGCGTCTTTCTGAAACGGTTGCTGAAAAGAGCGTCGGCTCGACCTCGGCTCCGCAGGCTATTCCAACGACGCCCGGCGCGTCCTTCGGGGAAGTGCTGTCGCAGATGACGGATTCCGTTGGTCAGAAGCTGCAGGCAGCGGAAGCCAACTCGATCCAGGGCATCAAAGGCGATGCACCGCTGCGTGATGTGGTCAGTTCCGTCATGGAGGCTGAGCAGTCGCTTCAGACGGCAATCGCGATCCGCGACAAGATCGTGCAGGCCTATCTCGAAATCAGCCGTATGCCGGTCTGAGTGCTCTCACTGAATAAGGACCTGCTATGAAAGCCCTGACGATTGCCGCAACCGGTATGAACGCCCAGCAGCTCAATCTGGAAGTGATTGCCAACAACATCGCCAATATCAATACGACAGGCTTCAAGCGTGCCCGCGCCGAGTTTTCCGATCTTCTCTATCAATCGGAACGGACCGCTGGTGTGCCAAATCAGGCCAATCAGGCAATCGTTCCCGAAGGCGCGCTGGTCGGGCTTGGTGTTCAGACAGCGGCTGTGCGCAATCTGCATATTCAGGGCAGCTTCAATCAAACCGGCAATCCCTATGACGTGGCGCTGACGGGTCGCGGCTGGTTCCAGATCCAGAGCCCAACGGGCGAAACGCTTTACACGCGCGCTGGCGCATTCAACAAGAATGCCGACGGCCAGCTGGTAACGCTCGATGGAAATCCGGTCGAACCTGCGATCACCATTCCACCTGACGCCATTGAGGTCACGGTTACAGAGACCGGTCAGGTTTTTGCCAAGCTGCAGGATCAGGTCAACCAGGTCGATCTCGGTCAGCTGACACTTGCCAACTTCACCAACGAAGCGGGTCTAGAGCCACTGGGCGGCAATCTCTACCGCGAAACGGAAGCTTCTGGCGGCCCGTTGGTCGGCGTCCCGGGTGATCCTGGCTATGGCGCGATCAAGCAGGGTTATCTCGAAGCATCGAACGTCGATCCGGTGAAGGAAATCACTGATCTGATTACGGCACAGCGTGCCTATGAAATGAACTCCAAGGTCATTCAGGCAGCTGACGAAATGGCCGCGACTGTATCGAAGAATCTGCGCTAAAGCATTAGAAATGCTCTCTTTTTGTTTCTACGCACATCTTGGTTCGAAAACCGGTTCCCACTTTTCGGGATGTGCTTCAACGGTGATGGCGATGAGTTATGCGAAGGCAATTTCCCGGAAAACAAGGCTGGCAGTTACTGCCGGCCTTCTGCTGTCCGCAGTAATGGGGTCTGCGACCACAGGCGTAAGCGCTGCCGACCGCATCGCTTTTGTCGTGCCTTCGGCAACCGTCTATCCCGGTCAGATCGTGAGCGATACCGCACTTCTGGAAAAGCAATTCTTCATCAGCGCACCGGCTGCAAGCCAGTATGTGCTGTCGCAGGATCAGGCGACAGGCAAGGTTGCCCGCAAAACGCTGCTTCCCGGCAAGCCGATCCTCGTATCTGCCCTTGGGGAGCCGTCGCTGGTCAAGCGTGGTGTTCCAGCTCCGCTGGTATTCACGTCTGGTACGCTTGTCATCACCGCTATGGGCACACCGCTTGAATCGGGTGCTGCTGGCGACTTTATCAAGATCCGCAATATCGACAGTGGGATCATCGTATCAGGCACAGTGCTTGCCGATGGCCGTATTCAGGTGGGGATGCAGTGAGAAAAGCACGCGCAGCCCTGATTGCCCTTCTGGCTATTGCACTGCAGCCTGTTGCTGGCTTTGCGGATGAATCTTCCAAGAACGCGCGCGAGTTTGGCTCGGCCGTGGAAGCTGATGCAGACTGGCTTGGTTCAGGTGGCGATCCGTCGAAAATGACTTATGCCGAACTGGGCAGGGGCAGTGCTGTTGCGCGCCTGAAAGACATTGCGACCATTCAGGGCGTGCGTGAAAATCAGCTCGTGGGTTATGGTCTTGTTATCGGCCTGAAAGGCAGCGGCGACAGTCTGCGCAATTCACCTTTCACCGAACAATCCATGCGCGCCATGCTGGATAATCTGGGTATTAGCGCACCGCGCAATTCGACCCGTTCCAAGAACACCGCAGCTGTTATCGTAACCGCCAATCTGCCTGCCTTTGCCGGCACCGGCTCCCGTATTGACGTGACCGTGTCTTCGCTGGGCGACGCAACATCGTTGCAAGGCGGTACGCTGGTAATGACACCGCTGATGGGTGCAGATAATCAGGTTTATGCGGTCGCGCAGGGTAACATGATCGTCTCCGGTTTTTCGGCTGAAGGCGATGCTGCAAGCATAACGCAGGGTGTGCCGACGTCGGGCCGTATTCCGAACGGTGCGCTGGTTGAACGCGAAGTTGCGGGCAATTTCGGCAAGGACAGTGAAATGGTCGTCGAATTGCGCGATCCTGATTTCACCACTGCTGTACGTGCCGCCGATACGATCAACGTTTTTGCCAAGCGCCGTTATGGCCGCGGCGTAGCGATTGCACGCGATGCCAAGACCATCCGGCTTCAGCGCCCGAAGAACGTACCTGCCGCTCGCTTTCTGGCTGAGCTGGAAGGTCTGCCAATCACCACGGATGAAGTTGCACGCGTCGTCGTGGACGAACGCACTGGCACGGTCGTCATTGGTGAGAAAGTACGCATTTCAAAAGTGGCGATCAGCCATGGCAGCCTGACCGTGCGCGTGACCGAAACACCGATGGTCGTTCAGCCCGATCCATTCAGCTACGGCGAAACTGAAGTTGAGCCGAATACTGATATTGCGGTCAATCAGGGTGACTCCAAGATCGGTATCCTGACGGGAGCCAATCTTGAGAACCTTGTCAAAGGTCTGAACCAGATCGGCGTTAAGCCAAATGGCATCATTGCCATTCTGCAGGCTATCAAGACGTCCGGTGCCCTTCATGCAGAACTGGTTGTGCAATGATTATGGCTAGAAACGTCATTCGCTTTGGTTCAGTTCTTGCCGTGCTTTTCGGTGCAGGTTTTCCGGCTTTCGCACAGCAGCCGCTTCCACCTGTTCCGGCACCTCAGCAGGCCGAAACGCCCGCCCCATCAACCGCTGCTCAGCAATTGGCGGCTTCTGCGCCTATAGGCAACCTTGATGAAATCCGCAAATTCTGCGGCAATATCGACGATCAGGCCGCTGATGCCCGCTATTCGCTGCAGGCCAAGCAGCTTGCCGATCTCAAGGCTGACGTTGAAGAGCGTATGCGCGCGCTGGAAGCCAAGCGCAAAGAATATGAGATGTGGCTGAAGCGTCGCGACGAGTTCGTGAACAAGGCACAGGATTCTCTTGTCGATATCATCTCCAAGATGAAGCCTGATGCGGCTGCAGCGCAGATGTCGCTGATCGGCGATGAAGCGGCAGCGGCTTTGATACTCAAGCTCAATCCGCGTGTTTCGAGCATCATCCTCAATGAAATGCCGCCTGAAAAGGCAGCCAAGCTCGCACGGGTCATTGTTGGCTCGCAGCGCACGACCGCAACGCCGCCGCCCACCAGGGAACAGCGCGCGCAGGCGGAAACCGGGAATTCGGTGCAATGACGAAAAGCATGAACAAAGCGCTCTTTGCAGCAGCAACCTTGGTCCTTCTGGCAGGCTGTGCCACACGGCCGGAAGAGATCGGCCGTGCGCCGGACCTTTCGCCGGTGGCAGCCAATCTCGGCGTCCAGAACAATCCGCAATATAGCGGCTATCCTGTCCGTCCAAGCAAGGCATCCTATTCGCTTTGGGATCAGCGTTCGACGAACTTTTTTAAAGACCCACGCGCCGCCGAGCCGGGCGATGTGCTAACGGTTATCATCTCGATCAATGATCGGGCGAACATGGATAACAAGACGGATCGCGAGCGTGTGTCGAAAGGCCTTTACGGCGGCGGGGCTTCGTTCGACACCAGCAGCCTTTCGGGCGCAGGAGCGGGTGGTACCATGGATGCGTCGGTCAATACGCGATCCAACAGCTCCTCCAAGGGCAAAGGCACGATTGAGCGCAGCGAAGATATCCGTCTGCAGGTCGCCGCCATCGTCACCGATACTCTGCCGAACGGTAACATGATTATTCGTGGTTCGCAGGAAGTGCGCGTTAACAACGAGTTGCGCGTGCTCAACGTTGTCGGTGTTGTGCGTCCGCGCGATATTTCAGGCAACAACACCATTTCCTACGACAAGATTGCCGAGGCGCGTATTTCTTACGGTGGACGCGGTCGCCTGAGCGAAATTCAGCAGCCGCCTTACGGCCAGCAGATTCTCGATCAGATTTCTCCGTTCTGAAGTTGAGCAGGTATGAGCGATACGGCAATCGATAAGGACGGCAAGGTAAAAGGCTCTATCGCGGGTCTGTTGGGCGCTGTTGCAGTTCTGACCGCAATCGCTGGCGGTGGCGGATGGTATCTGGGTGGCGTTATCTCCGCTGACCAGCAAGCCGCAGTTAAATCGACGACGAAGGAAGACAAGCCGAAACAGGGTGATTTTGAATCGCGTTCTATTGGAACAATCATTCCCCTGCAGCCGATTGTGACCAATCTTGGCATTCCGCAGACCACATGGGTCCGACTTGAGGCGGCGCTTGTTGCGAAGCCGGGTCGTGAAATTCCGCCTGCAGTTGCAGCAAGTGTGGGCGATGATTTCATGAGCTTCCTGCGGAGCGTCAATCTCATGCAGTTGCAGGGGGCCGCTGGTTTGGCCTATTTGCGTGCCGATCTTGAAGAGCGGGCGCGGATGCGTTCGGAAGGCGCGGTTGACCGCGTTTTCATTTCGACGCTGGTAGTAGAATGAAGAAGATTTTCGCCCTGAGTGGCTTGCTGACGCTGGCCTTTATTTCTGCTGCCCATGCACAAGCCTTGTCGCTGGATAATCTTCTTCCAGCCGGAAGTGGTGCAGCCAGCGGACAGATCGTTCAGCTGTTTGGCCTTCTGACGGTTCTGTCGGTGGCGCCCGGCTTGCTGATCATGGTCACAAGCTTCACGCGTTTTGCCATTGCGTTCTCGCTTTTGCGTTCGGGGCTTGGGCTTCAGACGGCTCCTGCAAGCATGGTGATGATCTCGCTGGCTTTGTTCATGACCTTCTATGTCATGGCACCAGTGTTTGATCGTGCCTGGAACAATGGCGTGCAGCCTTTGATGCGCAACGAGATCACGCAGGACGTGGCATTTCGTGAAATTGCGAATCCGTTTCGCGAATTTATGATGCGCGAAGTGCGCGATAAGGATTTGCGCCTGTTTGAAGATCTAGCAGATCCGGCATTCCGCACGGGTGAAGACGGCATTGTTGATTTCCGCGTGCTGGTTCCGGCCTTCATGATTTCGGAATTGCGTCGTGGTTTTGAAATCGGCTTCCTGATCGTTCTGCCGTTTCTGGTGATCGACCTCGTGGTCGCAACACTGACCATGTCGATGGGTATGATGATGTTGCCGCCGACGGTGATATCGCTGCCGTTCAAGATACTCTTCTTCGTGCTTATCGATGGCTGGAATATTCTGGTTGGAAGCCTGATACGATCATTCTCCTAAGTCGGGTGGTGCGAAATCAATTGCTTGCTAAGCATTTCCAGCAAAAGTGCGAAGCGGTTTTGCGTGGGATAATGCGCAAAAAAGGGGTTAGAGCGGTTCCAACGTTTCAATGTAAACTGGAACCGCTCTACACATTCTGACTAGGTATCACCCCAGAAAATACCGTTCGTTAAAAACGATCGCATTATATTAATATATTCTTAACAATTGGGTTATAGTGCTAGCATCCATAGTAGGTCCCACGCGTTTCGTGGTGACAGGCATGATGCCGCTCTCCTATGCCGGTAATATTCAATCCGGCCTGTCCCTCAGTTTGTTTTCCCAAGGGGCAATTCAATGTCTAGCATTCTTACCAACTCTTCAGCTCTTACCGCTCTTCAGACCCTTTCCTCGACCAACAAGTCGCTGGAAACCACGCAGAACCGTATTTCGACCGGCCTGCGCATCGGTGAAGCTGCTGACAATGCATCTTACTGGTCGATCGCAACCTCGATGAAGTCCGACAACAAGGCCAACTCGGCTGTTCAGGACGCTCTTGGTCTCGGCGCCGGCAAGGTTGACACTGCATACACTGCAATCAACGACATCAAGGACCAGGTTGACAAGATGAAGTCGCTTCTGGTTAGCGCTCAGGGCGCCAGCCAGGAAGACCAGAAGAAGGTCGCGACCGAACTCAAAGCAATCCAGTCGCAGATCAAGTCGTCTGCCAGCAACGCGAACTACGCTGGTTCGAACCTGCTCGTGAACGACGCAGCTGCAACTTCGGACCTTAAGGTTGTTGCATCGTACAACCGTACCGGCACCACTGTAACGATCGACACCGTTGACGTTGCTGCTGCTGACGTACAGGTTTTTGCTGACGCTGCAGGCACCGGCGGTATCGCTGGTGATCTGGTCGCCACTGCTTTCTTCGATCCATCGACTGCAAAGCTTGACGACGCTGCAATCAAGACTGCTCTGGAATCGGTTGAAACCGCTCTGGACAAGCTCACCACCGGTGCAGCTTCGCTCGGTGCTGCAAAGGCACGTATCGACACCCAGAAGAGCTTCATTTCCAAGCTCAGCGACTCGGTTGAAAAGGGCGTTGGTACGCTCGTTGACGCCGACATGAACAAGGAATCGGCTCGTCTGTCGGCTCTGCAGGTTCAGCAGCAGCTGGGCGTTCAGGCTCTCTCGATCGCTAACTCGTCGAGCCAGTCGATCCTGTCGCTGTTCCGCGGCTAATCACTTAGCTGATACGGTTGATACTTTGAGGGGCGTGGAATTTATTCCGCGCCCTTCTTCTTTTCTAAAAAATTGCCTCCTCATTCAAGCCGACACTTTCGCGCAAGCTTCGCGATCTATTTTGTTCGCATCAGGATGGCGGTGGTATCGATGCAGCAGAATTTCCAGCAATTACTCGAACAGCTTAAGGGAACGCTCGGCAAGCTTGGCGCGCGAAAACTTATAGCGCTCGGACTTGTCGGAGCTGCACTGATGGGCGCTATTCTTTATACGAGCGTCTATCTGAGCCGCCCCTCCTATGAGACGCTTTATGTCGGCCTTTCGCGCGATGACGTGAACCGTATGGGTCTGGCGCTCGGTGAAGCTGGCATTGCTTTCGACGTGAAGTCCGACGGTTCATCGATCCTTGTTCCTGTCGGCAAGGCCGAACAGGCGCGTATGTATTTGGCTGAAAAAGGTCTGCCGACGTCCAACAACGCCGGTTACGAGCTTTTCGACAATATGGGCTCGCTTGGCCTGACATCGTTCATGCAGGAAATCACGCATGTTCGCGCACTTGAAGGCGAGATCGCGCGTACCATTCAGGCCATTCGTGGCGTAAAAGCTGCGCGCGTTCACATCGTCATGGCCGAAAAAGGCTCGTTCCGTCGCGGTGATCAAAAGCCGTCTGCCTCGGTTGTGATCCGCGCTGAAGGCGGTTTTGCCGCTGAATCCGCGCAGTCGATCCGCCAGCTGGTTGCTGCCGCTGTGCCATCGCTGGATGCTTCGTCCGTTACGGTTCTCGATACCAATGGTCGTCTGCTCGCATCTGCGGGAGAGGCTGCGAATGGTGCTGCTCTTCTGACCGCGTCGCTTGAACAGCAGGTTGCTGGCAATGTGGATGAGAGCATCCGCAAGGCTCTTGCTCCATATCTCGGTGTTGGTCACTTCCAGAGCAGTGTTCAGGCAACGCTTGATACCGACCGCCGTCAGACCAATGAAACGCAATTCGATCCTGAATCGCGCGTTGAACGTTCTGTCCGTGTTGTGCGTGAAAGCGGAGACTCCCGCAACGCACGTAACGACAATGCCACCGGCGTTGAGCAGAACATTCCACAGGAAGAAATTCAGAACCGCAACGGCGAAAGCTCGTCTGAAAAGACTGATCGTCGCGAAGAACTGACCAATTACGAAATGAACACCAAGACGGTGTCCACAGTCAGCGATGGCTACACCGTCAAGCGTCTGTCGATTGCGGTCGTCATTGATCAGGCGCGTCTGCTTGAAACGGCTGGCACCACGCCACCACCTGCCGATTTCGTCGATCAGCAGATCCTGAAAATCCGCGACCTCGTTGCAACTGCCGCCGGTCTCAATGCCGATCGTGGTGATGTGATCAACGTAACGGCTGTCAACTTCCTCAGCCCTGCAGGCGCAGATATGGAGCCGGTTTCGACGCCGTGGTCCGAGCAGCTGATGCGTCAGAGCGGTTCCTACGTCAATGCGCTGGCAATTCTTGCCGCTGTTGCGCTCCTGATCTGGTTTGGTGTCCGTCCTTTGCTCCGCGATCAGAACGCGAAGCCATCCGGAACAGAAGTTGCGCTGCGTGAACCGGGTGATGTCGCTGTGCCAAACTTTGTTGGTGATACACAGCAGGCCATCGCCGGTGAGGGTGCCAAGGCAGTGATCGGTGGGCCAGAAGCCTATGCCGATCAGATGAAGACGAGCCTTAGCGATTTGCGTCAGCGTATGCGCATGCCTGCGAAGTTGCGCCTCGAACAGATGATCGAGATGGATGAAGAGCGCGTTGCTGCAGTTCTCAAGCAGTGGATCCACGAAACTGCCATCAAGCAGGAAGCAGCATCAAACCAGCGATCTGTAATGCCGGAGCTTGAGGCTGCCTGATTATGAGCACGCTCGCACTCAGCCGCTACCTTCCTGATTTTTCGACGCATCGTATCGCCGACGAAGCGGTGGAAATCATTGCGGCCCCCGTACAGCCGCAGCCTTTGTCGGAGCTCTTGCCGCACACCGATCCGCAAATGGCTGAGGCTTCGGAGAAGCCTCCATTTGCAGAGCAGGCGGAAGTCGCAAGCATCATCGCCATTGAAGAGGAAAAGCGGGCTGCATTTGAGGCCGGTCGCGAAGACGGTCACAAGGAAGCAGAAGCGCTTTATGAGGCCGAGAAGGCCAGACTGCTGCGTGAGCATGAAGCGGACATCGAAGCATTGCGTGCGAGTTTCTCTCGTGAGCAGGCCAATCTCCTGGCTGGTGCCTTGACGGAAGCTGTTAGCGGGCTTGAACAATCCATGTCCGCGCAGATTGCCGAGGTTTTGGCACCGTTGCTGGCAGCCAAAATCGAACAGGACGCGATTGCGGGTTTCGCGCAGCGGATCAGCAAGCTGGCTCTGGAAGGCGAAGCACCTGAAATTTTCGGTCCAGCGCATCTGCTTGAGCCGCTCAAGGACCATGCCGACCTTCTGCCGCCTGGATGCCGTTTTACTGAGAACGCGTCCAGCGAACTCTCATTTTCCTTTGGCGATCGTGCGCTTGAAACACGCGTCGCGCCAGTTCTGGAAGAACTAAGGGCTGCTGCCAGATGAGCATCGATCCGGAAACCAAGCGCGAAATCATTATTGTCCGCCGTGGCAAGCACGATGATCATGACGGTCATCATGGCGGCGTCTGGAAGATCGCTTACGCTGACTTCATGACTGCGATGATGGCGTTCTTCCTCGTCATGTGGCTCATCAATGCGGCCAACGAAGAAAGCAAGGCGGCTGTCGCCAGCTACTTCAATCCCGTTAAGCTGATGGATCGTCATTCAAGCCCAAAGGGCGTGCAGGACATTGACGAACAGAACGGCAAAGTTCGCTTTGAGAGCGACAAGCAGATTGAAAACAGCA
>Ga0256899_1000375_pt1 | contig 16203 bp, 15 predicted proteins | sample MC6MC0687MT_FD_190202 | JGI IMG/M metagenome (GOLD analysis project Ga0256899, IMG submission 190202) | Metatranscriptome of enriched soil aggregate microbial communities from Iowa State University, Ames, United States - MC6-MC0687-MT... | ecosystem: Environmental > Terrestrial > Soil >...
CGCCTGGGCCTGGGCTACCGAAAAAGGCGCCGACGAGCTGGCCGACCTTCTGGAAGAAGCTGGCGCGGAACCCGCGTTCCCGGGGGAGTAATCGGAAAGCCGGTATCTGGGATCGACCTGCCCATATTTGGATTTGAGGCGGACGAAAGCTGATCCGTTTTTGAATCTCGGGGGTCATGAGGAGTAAGCACCCATTCCTCTTATCGCCCACCAAGAACTCGGAAACCACGTTGTCCAGCCACTCGCTGACCGACACGCTGTCGTATGACGAAGGCGCCATCTCTCCGCTGTCCGGCATCGTCGTGCGCCCGCTGGAAAACGTGTCGGTCTACGGCAACTTCACCTCGGGCCTGACCCGGGGCGGCACCGCGCCCGTAGGCACCGCCAACGTCGGCGAAGTCACCCCCGGCCTGCGCCTGATGGCCAGCGCCACGTTCTACGACGCCAAACTGCAACGCACGGCAGGCGGCGTGAACCTGGGCAAAAACGTCACTTTCCGCGCCAACGTAGAAAATTTGTTTAACAAGGACTACTGGCTGTCGAGCAGCACGCTGCTGAACGTGGGTATGAGTACCTGTATGTAGGCGGCGTCGCGAATGAAGGCTGGGGCTGCGAGGCCAACGGCCTGGTCTCCAGAACGGGGATCGGTGAGCCTCTATCGTGCCAGTCTGGCGTGTGGCGAAAGGCCGGAGGAGGACAGTTGCGCTGCGAATACTATTTCGCCGGCCGCGCGAGCGACAACTTGCCCGCCGACAACTCGTGGTGCCCAGCCGGGATGATCGTTACTAGTGTTACCAGCTCTGGGAGCAATCAGAACTTCTATACGGTGATGGGCAAAAGCCTCTATGCAGGTAACGTGGGGCAGGGCTACACATGCTGCGGGATCTCATGAACATCCCACTCACACCGCTCGATAACAGGATGACCAACCCATGGGCTTGCTCGCAATTCCCCTTCTGGCTCTGCTTACCCTCATTGCAGCCTTGGCTTCGAACTCGGAGCACAACACGTTAGATGCGCAGCAGCACCAGGAAGCGATGGCAGCAGGCGGTATCCTGCGCATCTATGCGGGCGCGGTCGCGCGGTTTGCCCATGCCAATCCGGGCTTTTCCGGCGCGGCGTCTCACGGCGCACTTTCTCTCCCGGCTTGGTTCACCCCGCTGCCCGGCACTAACAACCTAGTAATCGGGGGTAAGGCATATGTTTATGTCATCCCTAACAGCGCCACACCTGACTTGTACCTAATGTTCCCTCCGGAGGAAGTAGGCCTCCCCTATCAGCTAGGAATCGCTCGCAGCGGCCAGCTCCACCCCCCGTCCGCAGCTGCGGCAATAGGGGTGCTTCCGACTTCGATTCCAGAGGGCGCGATCGTGTACATCCGATGATTCCCTTCCGACCGCGGACGGAGCTGCAAGGCTAACCCCCCCCGCATTATGGTCAAGTGCGGCCCGACTTTCTGCCTATAGCAAAGATGAGTTTTCAGACAAATAAAGCGCCAAACGGTGAACTCTGCGGTTGGCTAGACCGAAGAGTACCGCGCCGATCCGGTAACATATGGACTTATCTTAGACTCTGCGACAAAAATCATGACTATACGCAAGGTGCGAGGCGCAAACGGGGACATCGGCGAAGCATTTAATTCAATGCTGCGGACAGATTACATATCCCTCAACGACACGGAGAAATTAGGTCTTCTCTCACAGTACTACATAGATTACTTTGGCGTGTTGCCTGACGTCCTGTCAGACACTGACCAGTTGATCGTCGGGCGGAGAGGAACAGGGAAGACGACCTTGCTTTATCGCGCATTGGTTGGATGCTTTCAATCATGGACGAAGAAGTACAAGGCTGACGAGGGGGCAAAGCCACGCACTCTGGGCATATATATCGATCTGAGTAAGTGTCAGTACATCGAAGATGTTGCAGCTGGTGATTTTGCAGCATTTGAGCATGCCTTCGTGAATGAGGTATGCGACTGCATTGGAGAGCAACTCGCACGCTTTTGGCCCGCCATCACGGAGGAGCCTGGCATATTCCAACGATTATTCAAGGCCGCAGAGGTGAAGCAGGTGGCCGAGGTCCGCCGTATCCTTGATCGCATTGGCAAAACACTCCGCGAAGGAGTCCCGCGGGTCATGGATAGATCTGCACCTGCCAGCGCCAAGGAAACTTCGTCAAGTATCCGCGGGCTAGCGACCGAAGTGAACGGTACGCTCAATAGTGTTGGCGGCTCTGTTAGTGCGAAATTGGCCGAATCCGCACAGACGTCGAGCGCTAACGAACATAGTTACGTCACGCAGACGACATACCGCTTGACGATAGCGGATGTACTCCAACTTCTCGACGAACTCCGGCAAAAGGCTGATATATCCGCAACCTACCTCTTTATTGACGAGTTCTCGGCCCTGTCTTCTGACTTGCAAAGGCGATTCTCGACATTACTAAAAAAGCTGCTAGGCACGCATGCTGGCGTATTTATTAAGCTCTGCGCCATCACCGACAAGTACACTCTAGGCAGTTCGATTATCTTGCAGCGAGACCTGTTCGAGCTATCGCTCGATCTTGATGCGTTCGTGGAGCGCGCTGGGACCCTGAAAGAGGCGCACGATGGTCTCCGAGAGTTCTCCAAGCAGATCATTGATTCACGCTTTGCAGCGTATGGATGCCTTCCAGCTTCAGAGGTATTCGACGACGTGGAAGACGCTTATACCAGTTTGAGCCGGTCATCAATGGGTGTTCCTCGCACACTGGGTATTGTATTAAAACAGGCGTACAGCCGAGCAAGGCAGGGAAATCGAACACGCGCAATTAGAAAAACCGACATCTCTTACGGTATACGCTATGCCTCATCTGCATACCTAAACCAACTGCTGGGTGCGGCGCGTGACGGCGTTGCAGTCCCTGCGTTTTACCTCGACATGTGGAGCGCGCTCCTTTCTCGCGCTCAAACTGAGCGCAGCAAATCTCTTGACGGCGACGCGAGTCATTTTATGGTTCTCGAGAAGAACGACAAAATGCTAAGCGTGCTAAATATGTTTTTTCTCGTGCATCTCGTTACCAAGGGTCGGACCACAAAGAAGGAGAAAGCGACGCGAAGCCTGTACTGTTTTGATTACGGGATCTGCGAAGAAAACAACCTGGGATTTTCTACCGATAAAAACATTATCCGTCAGCAGCGGTTCGCATATGACGAAGCCCTAGATAAATTTCAGCGCTATTTTGGCGCACCTGCGGAGGAAACCTACCGTTGCCCTATGTGCAATACCGTATACGGGGAAACGGAGCTGAGAGTTTCCGGGATTAGACTGTCGTTCTGCCCGCGGGACAAGTCTGATTTGGTTGCCTTGTCTAGCGACGTGCCGAAATCACAATACACCGAAGAAGAGACGAAAATAATTGGAACCATTCGTTCCGCGTCCAGAGGAGACGAGATCTTTGCTCGTCGTATCGCGGACGACGTGGGATGCTACGTTCAAAAGGTCGCTAAATTCGGAGAACGCTTGGAAAAAATCGGATTGGCTGCGCGAGAGCGTCACCCCGGTGAAAACAAGATGGTTTACTTTTCAATGTCGGACGTTGATACATCGCACTATTGATCCGTTGTCAGTAATCGGGACGGTTTGCCTGCGTTCAATGGCCGATATGTGTCGAGGCGGGCCTCCGTGCGGGTCTGCTATCGGCCAATAGCATCCGGAGGCAGCCAATCAAAGCGGACGTTCATCATAGAGCTAACCTGCGCTGCGCAGCTTTATCCCACCACGTCCAGTGATCGAAGCGAAAGAAGTTAAGCGCTTCCAAGCGGAATAGCGTTAGCAGGAACCGCCTCCGTATGCCGGATGCTGTTTGATTCCGTCCACCCGAGTCAGCGCTCTACTGAAAGCAAATACTCAATGATGCACTCCGCATTCTGTATCGACGCTGTGGCGGCTACATATCCGTCGGGTCGTATCAACACGAGGTCACCCTGGTGAATCCCATAGGTCGTGGCCATATTCCGGCCGGGGTCCAACAGATCACCCTCCTGACCGATGGTGTGTGCTTGCACACCGGCATAGCTGGGCATCACATCTCTCTTTACCTCATATCCCAAGAGCGTCCAATGCGGTCCCTTAAACAGATCGAACAGACGCGTGACTTGGCCACCCGCTCCTGTGAGCAACGCATCGGGAGCCCGCTCTCCGGAAGCGATTCTTGATGGTGAACTATCCGGTTGAACTAGTGAAGATTTGAAATAGCGCAGGTCCAACTGCTGGGTTTCACGGCCTCGGCGCATGTCTCCCTTCCTTGCTGAATCGAGCAGCTTTTCAGAAAGTCCAAGCATCTCAGCTGCGATTGGCCGACGCTCATCTTCGTAACTGTCCAACAACCGCCCGGCAGACCCTGACAATACAGCGGCGAGCTTCCAACCTAAGTTGTAGGCATCTTGAACACTGGTGTTCAAGCCCTGCCCTCCGGTCGGCGGATGAATATGCGCAGCATCGCCAGCCAAGAAAATGCGCTGTACACGATACCGCGCCGCCAACCGGGCATTCATTGAATACGCAGAGGCCCAGTGCACCGCCTCGACACGGATTCCTGTCTGGCCCGTGCGCCGTTCGATGAAAGTATTGAGGCCATCAACGGAGAGATCCACATCCCCATCAGCCGAAACCGGCGCCTGAAGTTGGAAAAGGTCTGTGCCAGCAAGCGGGCAGAGCGAAACCAGCTGGTCCATCTCTTCATGGTTGAAACGATGCCAAACGGATCGATCCAGACCTTTCAGTTCGACGTCGGCAACGATGGCGCGTACGCCAAGAGTCTTGCCTGGGAAATCGATTCCAAGCTTATTTGCGTGCTCACATTGCCCAAGCGACGAGTTAGGAAGTGCGTATAGCCCATCGAATGCTTGAACGTGCCGAACACATGTTCCACTGTGCGCCGCCGCACCTGCAGCGCTTCTGGCATTCGGTCTAGACGGCGCTGCGCCGCCTCAAGCACGGGCTCATGTTCCCAGCGACTGATGCGCCGATACGCGCTAGGAGTGCATCGCTCCTTCATAGCGCATTGTGGGCAGGCACTACTCCAGTAGCGCCGCAATTGAAGACCATTCTCCTCCCGCGTAAACCGGTGGATGGCGCGCTGGCCCGCAGGGCACTGGTACTCATCGTCCTTCGCGATGTAAATGAAGTCCGAACGGTCGAAGCGGCCTTCGGCCTTGGCATTGGAAGTCGTGGGTTTGGGCAAGATCGCATCAATACCTGTCTCTGCACATGCCTTGATCTGAGGCGCGCTGTAGTAGCCGCGATCGGCAATCGCACGCAGTCGCTTCTTGCCCATCGCCTCCCGCGCGGCTTGTGTCATCGATGCCAATGAGTCCCTGTCATGTCCTCGGTTCGTCACTTCGTGCGCGACGATCAGATGGTGCTTGGCTTCGACAACCATCTGCACGTTGTAGCCGACCATCCCCGAGCCCCGGCCGCTGGTAGCCATCGAACGGGCCTCCGGGTCCGTCACCGACAGCTGACCGTCTGGGCTGTCTTTGAGCCTCTCCTTGACGTCATCCAGCGGGCGCATTTGTTTGTGCAGACGTTCGATCTTGTCGTTGAGCCGATTGGTCCTAGCCTCGATCTCGACAGTGACGAGTTACGGGGCCTGACCTTCCCCCACAAATTGGAAAGTCCAAAACTGGAGAGAGGCTGCCTCTTTTGCTTGCACTGACCGTCTGCATCCACATTCGCTAAAAATGGTGGATTGCCATACCCCATTTACGGTATTTGCAAATACCCCATCGACGGCCAAAGTCTATCCGCATTCGAAACCGAAACAAAAAGAAGCGCCAGCTGGGGAGATCGGAATGATTAGGTATCTAGCTTGTATCGCCAGTTTGATTGTCGCCGGTTGTTGTGCTCCAAGTGGAGCCAACTATGATGGAGACAAGGCCAGCGGATTCAACTCGCAAGGAGCTAAAGGGGTTATCACAGCACGGGTTCTAGGTTCTCAGCCATCACAGGAGGTGCCTCCAATCATAAAAGCAGACAAGGATCTTGCTGCATTATTTGACAAAGGCGGGAAGTGCGGGCCTCCCAAAGACCCTGAGCCTAGCCGCACTCGTCCGGGTGGCAGGCCATATGTTGGTCCTGTCGCGGTGACTTTTTTAGTGGCGGCCTCAACCTTCGCGATAGATCGATGGGCGCAGCATCAAGATAGAAAATTTGAAGAATTAAAAGCTGCAGCGTCTGTCGACGAGTCAACCCAAATCTTAGTTTCACCGGATCTGTTTCTCAATGGCAACTGCCTTGTATATATGCGATTCGCTACGGATCCCAAAACCAAAGAGAACGTGTCGACCGAGGAGCAGATGGGCCTGGTGGTCGTGATGAAAATTCATGGACCAAATTTAGATAGCCTGGCTGCTTTATTAGCTGATAAGGAGCGCGCGGCTGACTATTTCACAGTCCAGCCAATTTTTGTTCGTGCGCGAAACAGTATTGCTATAACAGCGCCTGGGAAGCCAATAAAAGTGTCCGTGGGTGTAGCAGTCAAACAAATCGGTGTGCTTAATGGCATACCTACGCTGATGGCCATCGGCGAGGCAGCTACAACCGTCACCGGCGTTCCACTGACGGGGGAAGCTCTGTGTGCTGACGAAAACTGCGATGTAAGCTCGATCATTCCAATTCCTGCTTCTAAAGGAACCATTGTGCTGGGTGTGGCAGTTACAGAAACTGGCAATGTGGGATTCAACATTGACCGCAGGCAGGCCGAAGTCAAGGCTATCGCGGCTGCGATCGGCCCAGTGGTTGGGCAGATCGTCCAGGATCACTTCAAGCGGGAGAGTGAGAGATAGCGTCATCTTCACTGTCAGATCTCCAGAGGAAGGCCTTCAGCAGAGCTTGTTTATGAACTTGGCCAGAGAGCGGCCATCGTAGCGGGTTGCCAAGCTGCAGGATGCGAGTCCCCTACGCCGAGAGTAGCCGGCCAAATACAACACCCCCCGCCGGGAGATGCCGTGCGGGGGAAGGTCACTACGGCTACCGGCGCATCACAGCCGTGTTGCGCCAGACGGGGCAGTGCGTGAACCACAAGACGGTGCAAAAACTGATGCAGACGCTTGGGCTGAAGTCCTTGGCACGTCCGAAGAAGTATCGTTCGTACCGAGGCGATATCGTTCGCGTACCTGCTTTCCCTGACACCCACCTGCCTTATGACTCCAGACCAACAACTCCTGCACGCGGCAAGCAAGAACGACACCGCGGCCATCGAACAGGCGCTTGCGCTGGGCGCGTCCGTGCACACCCGCAACGACTTCGGCGGCACCGCGCTGTTCTGCGCCGCCACTGACGGCGCGGCCGATGCCGTCCGCGTCCTGCTCGCGCACGGCGCCAACCTGTCCAGCCGCGCCGGCCACGGGCTGACCGCGCTGCATCAAGCCGCGAGCTGGGACCGCGAAGCCGTGGTCGCCTTGCTGCTGGAGGCGGGCGCCGACGTTGACGCCGTCATGGATGACGGCGGCACGCCGTTGATGGCTGCCGCGGCGCGCGGCAACCTGAAGATCGCGCAGCTGCTGCTCGCCCACGGCGCCCAAGCAGACCTGCGCGACAACGAAGGCTGGAACGCCTGGGCCTGGGCTACCGAAAAAGGCGCCGACGAGCTGGCCGACCTTCTGGAAGAAGCTGGCGCGGAACCCGCGTTCCCGGGGGAGTAATCGGAAAGCCGGCGCGTGGGATCGACCTGCCTATATTTGGATTTGAGGCGGACGAAAGCTGATCCGTTTTTGAATCTCGGGGGGCTGTATTAATCGCGCATGATTAAACAGTCCGATTGAATATCAACCAGATAATCTTTGACCCATAAATTTCGTCGGAATTGATTTAAAAAAAGATAATCTTCGTTGACTGCCACCCATCCATTAAGTAATCTGAAAATGTGAGTTAAAGCTCACCATATCTACAAAGCTACCCTCATCCCTAATACGATTAGGAGCTCGACCATGAAGAAGCAGCTTTTGATGATTGGCCTTATCGGTTCGATGGCCTTTTCGGGGGCCAGCATTGCGGCCGATGCGAAAAAACCGCTGGCCTTGTGGGATTGCCAGGATTTCCTGGGCGTCCAAGAAAGCTATCGGCCCATCGTCGTCAGCTACGCTGAAGCCCTCAACCACAAGGGCAAGCCCGAAGAAGCCGTTCTCAATGTCGAAGGCATCACCACCAAGACCCCTCTTTTGGTGAAGCACTGCACTGAAAATCCAAAAATCAAACTGCGCGACGCTCTCGTCGGCATGAATAAGCAGTAATCGCTGCGGCCCTCATCTGGAACTTGCGTTACAGATGGGGCCAAACCGCTTTGCCCAGGCCGCTCTTGCGGCCTTTTTTGCGCACTTAAACGCGGATGGCCAATCGACGCGTTTGCATTGTGCGCAACGCCGCACACACCACAACCGCCACGCCGCACATCAGCAGGAAATAGAACAACGCGGGGTCAGATCCGCCCGACTTTCCTGACAAGTCCCGAAATTTCGCCACGACGGTAATGCCCAGCAACTGGCCGAACTGTTTGGATAGCGTTGCAATGGAAGAGGCATCCCCGGATCGCTCCGCCGGGAAGATGCTCATGATGACTGCCGTCACGGAGGCATTGGCAAAGCCGTAGCAAAGGCCGGCAAACGCAAGTGCGGATATCGCCCAAGGAAGCGATGCATTGCGCTCGGCGATGTAGGCCACGCTGCCCAGTCCAAGGATCGAAAGTCCGGCGAGCAAGAAGGCTACGTTGGATCTTTTGGCGGCCAGCAATGGCTCCGTAATGAAACACGCGAGAAAGCCGGCCGCCGCCATCGGCAGGCAGCCCAGTCCAAATACCAACCCACTTTGGCGCAAGTCGACCTGAATGAAATAGGATGCCCACAGCATCGAACCGACGATAGCCGCGAACGTGAACACGCCCACGCATACCTGCGGCGCCATCGCCAACCCACGCATCCACGTGTCAAGCCGCAGCGCGGCTTCGCGTTTCACAAGCAGCCAGATGATGAGCGCGGCGGCCAGCGCGTAGCAGAGCATGGCCCAGTCATACTGGCCTACAAAAACCGCAACCGCCGCAAGCATGGCGGCCACCGCCAGCTCACCCAGAATCGAAGGCCTGCGTGCCGTGCTTGGCGGCGCGGCTTTTTCACGAATCCGGAAGCCGACAAAGACGATAGGAATCGTGGCAAGAGCGGTCACCCAGAAGATTGACCGCCAGCCCCAGGCATCCAACAGCATGCCGCCCAACACGGGTGACAGACCAAAACCCGCCATCCCGGCGGCGGACCAGATACTCATCGCCGCCGCTAATTTGCTGGGAGGCGTGTGAGAGCGCAACAGCACAAGCGCGGATGGCGACAGTAACGCGGCGAATGCGCCTTGAACAAAACGCAGGCCGATCAATAGCGCTTCAGCGCTGACCAGCGCACAGAAGATTGACGTGACCGCGAACCCCGTCATGCTCAACAGGAAAATCCGGCGCGCGCCCAGGCGGTCGCACAGCGCGCCGCCGGGCCGCAGACCGGCAATCCGCGCCAACAGATAGCCCGAGATAATCCACTGCACTTGCGCGGCGGTGAAGTGCAGGTCCGATGCGATATGCGGAAGCGCGAGGCTCACCGCGCCGCCCATCGACGCGCCAACATACGTTGCCGCCGCAGCGCCGACGACCACCAGTTTCTCGCTGGCGCTTAACCGAGGGGCGGGCGGCGTTTGGATCATTGGCGTCCTCAATGACCAACGGCGGTCAGGTCATGCGGCATAAAGGTTGTATCCCATCGCCTTCGCCACGGCCGCCACCATCAGCTGCCCGCGGACGCTGTTGCCCACGGGGTCCAAAGGCGGCGAGAACGCAGCAATTCCCATCTTGCCTGGCACAACAGCAAGAATGCCGCCGCCAACGCCACTCTTTGCCGGCAGGCCAACCGTATAGGCCCAATCGCCAGAGCTGCCGTACATGCCTTCCATGGTCATTTCCGCCAAAAGAAATGGGGCATTGGCAGCCGTAAGCACACGTTCTTTGGTGATGGGATTGACGCCCTTGCCAGCAATCGTGGCGCCCATCGTCGCCAACTGCACGGTGGATACCAGCGTTGAGCACTGACGCGTATAGACGTCGCACGCCTCCATGGGGTCGCAGTACATGGCGTCGGCCGAGTACAGCAGCCAGGCAATCGCGCGATTATGGAAATTCGTGCTTTGCTCGGATTGGTTGACGTCGTGCGACATCTCAAGCTTTGCGCCGGCAAGCCGCGACTGCATGTCGAGGATGCGCGTCCAGCGTTCTTCGACGGAACTTGCCTTGATGACGCTTGTGGTCGACATCGCGCCGGCGTTGACCAGCGGAGACAAAGGCTTGTCGCCATGCAATTCCAATGCAATGACCGAATTGAACGGCAGTCCGGTCGGGTCCGCGCCTATCTTTTCCTGTACGGCGTCCGGCCCCACATCCTCCAAGGCCAGCGCCAGGGTGCAGACTTTGGAAATTGACTCGATGGCGAACGGGTAGTCGGTGTCGCCGGCGGCGAAGGCGTCGCCGTCGACGGTCACGGCGACGACGCCTGACAGGTCGGACGGCACCTTTGCCAGATAGGGAATGTAGTCAGCGTTGGCGCCGCCTGGCGCCGCGTGATGTTGAGCGTAGGCAGCCGCCACCGCCGCCTTCAGCGTATTGAGATCAATAGCCATGAGAATCTCCGGCGATCACCGGGAAATCCGTTTATCGGATTTCCCGGATTCACCTATCAGGTTCTGGAGGAAGGCGAGCCCGCCGAGCCGCTTGCCGCCGGCGAAGCGCTGCTTGTAGCCACGGGCGTACCCGTCACCGTTGTGCTGGGTACCGTCTTTTTTTCCTGCCAGGTGAACGGCGCAAAATCACTGTCCGCATCACGCCAGCCGGGTTTGCGCACCATGTAGATCAAGAACGGAATGATGCAGAAGAAGACGGTCAAGCCCACCAGTATTTCAACGTACGTGGAGGGGCTGCCCACGGAGATCTGACTGGGCGGAATGAAGCTGAAGACAAACGCCAGCAAGGAACCGACGAATCCGGCGCCACCGATGATGTACATCCCCATGTCCCCGCCCGGTATGCGGTAGGGCCGCGGACGGTCGGGCTGGCTGCGGCGCAGATAAATTGCCGCGGCGAACATCAACAGGTACATCACCAGATAGAGGATGACCGTCAGCTGGCTCAGCATCTGGTACACCGCCTGCACCGAAGGCAGCACCACGAACAGCGTCGCCAACAGGCTCACGATGACCGCCTGAAGCAACAGGATGTGCGTGGCCATGCCGTGCGAATTGGTGTGTTGCCACCACCGCGGCAAATAGCCCGCCTTAGCCACCACCAACAAGCCGGACGATGGGCCCGCCACCCAGGTCACCACACCCGCAAGCACCCCAATGGCCAAGGCGACGGCGACGACGGGACCCAGCCAGGCCACGCCAGCCCACTTGAACATGTCGTTGTAGGCCACCAGCAGACTCTGTGTGAGGTTGATGTCTGACTGAGGGATGACAAACGCAATCGCCAGCGTACCCAGCACGAAGATCAGCACCGTGCCCACCGCCGACAACATGATGGCGATGGGGTAGTTGCGTTTCGGGTTGTCGACTTCCTGGACGTGGATGGCGTTCATTTCCATGCCGGCATAAAACAGGAAGATGCTTGCCGCCAGCACGATGTTGTCAAAGTTGGTGAAGTCGGGAATCACCTCACCCCAAGACAACTTGATTTGCGGCGTGTTGCCCGCAAACAAATACGAGAACCCCAGCACGATGAGGATAATTGCCGGAATGATGGTGCCGACTATCCCCCCCCACTTGGACACCTTTGCAAAGGTCTCCACGCCACGGAACGCAATGAATGTGGCTAGCCAATAGATGCCGAGCACGATGGCCAGGATGAAGTACTTGTTGGCGGACAGAGCTTCATCCCATCGCTGGTCCGGCCCGATGAACGCCAGGGATACCGCCCCGAACGTGAGCGCGGTAGGAAACCAGACGGTGACCTCGACCCACAACATGAACATGGCGAGGAAGGCCAGGCGTGGCCCGAAGGCCTCGCCCACCCAGCGGAAGATCCCGCCTTTCTCGGACCATCCCGTTGCCAGTTCAGCTGCAACCAGCGATACGGGAATTAGGAAAAATACGGCGGCAAAGAGGTAATAGAAGATGGAGCTCAAGCCGTATTCGGCTTCTGCCGGCAAACCACGCAGGCTGACCACCGCGACGATGTTCATGATCGCGACGGTGCCGATTCCGAGTTTCTTGAGCGACGGCTTGCTCACCGCTTTGTTTGGAAGCGAGTCAGGCATAGATCATTCCCCCAGAATGGAGATCTATTGACGATCGTGTGGGATAGCTTCAGACCAGGTTCAGGTGTGGTTGAACCCTTCTTCACTGGCGACGCCGTGCAACGACGGGTGCTCAGCCAGATAGGCCAGTGCGCCCTTCATGTCCTCGATCAGCAGCGCTGCGAAATCCATCTCGAACCCGCGCCGGCACATGATGCGCATCACGACGGTGTCAGACATCTTCCCGTTCAGTGCGAATGCCGGCACTTGCCATCCCCGAAGCCGTAAGCGCTCGGACAAGTCGTACAGCGTGTAGCCGATCTTTGCGCCTTCCTTGATCTTGAAGCACACGGCGGGAATGCCTTCTTTCGGATCGCCACTGCAGATCATCTCGTAAGGCCCCAGCTTGGCGACTTCTTGCGCGATGTAAGACGCGACCTGATAAAGCGCGGTCTGCACTTTGGTATAGCCTTCCCGGCCCAGGCGCAGAAACTCGTAGTACTGGGCAATGACTTGCCCCGCAGGCCGGGAAAAGTTGATGGCGAAGGTGCCTACCTGCCCGCCCAGGTAGTCCACGTTGAACACGAGTTCGTTGGGCAGCGCCGCGGCGTCGCGCCAGATGACCCAGCCGCAGCCCAGCGGCGCCAGGCCGAACTTGTGACCCGATGAGCTGATGGATTTCACGCGAGGCAGGCGGAAGTCCCAAACGATTTCAGGCGCGACAAACGGTGCAAGAAAGCCGCCGCTTGCGGCGTCGATATGCATGTCGATGTCCCAGCCCTTGTCCTTGTGCAGCTTGTCCAACGCCTCGTGCAGGGCCAGCGGAAACTCGTAGTTGCCGGTGTACGTCACACCGAACGTGGGCACGACGCCAATGGTGTTTTCGTCGCAGGCGGCGATCATGCGCTCGGGGTCCATGAACAGCTTGCCGGGCTCCATCGGGATTTCTCGGATCTCGACATCCCAGTAGCGCGCAAACTTGTGCCAACACACTTGCACGGGACCACAAACAAAATTGGGCTTGTCGGTGGGCTTGCCCGCGGCCTGCATACGTTTGCGCCAGCGCCACTTCATGGCCATTCCGCCCAGCATGCATGCCTCGGACGACCCAATGGTGTTGGTGCCGACCGCCTGGCCGTTCGCGGGCGTGGGGGCATTCCAGAGGTCCGCCATCATGTTCACGCAACGCAAATCGATGGCGGCCGACTGCGGATATTCTTCCTTGTCGATCCAGTTTTTGTTGATCGACAGATCCATCAGCTTGTGGACGTTTTCATCGTCCCAAGTCTGGCAAAAAGTCGCCAAATTCTGACGTGCATTTCCGTCAAGATACAGTTCGTCGGTGATGATCTGGTATGCAACGTCTTCCCGCATCTGGCCTTTGGGAAAGACCTTTGATTCCGCGACGTGCCCCATGACTTCCGAGCCAAAACGGGAATCGAGGGAATCGGACAGGCCCGGAACGGGCGGCTTATCTTGCATGGTCTACCTCTCTTGCGATCTTCGTGGAAACAAGCACTAAGCAGTGCAGCGAACTACCCGAAAATTTGAAGATGGTGTGCGGTCATGCAATCCCCGAATCCGAGCTGGGGATTAATCCTGTTGGCGGTACGACGCGGGCGCCGCGCCAGCTGGGACGTAAGTCGTTACGTGAGCTGACAGGAAGATTACAGAAAAATTCTAAGCAACTTAGATAATATTTTTACTAATTATTGTGTCTTTTTTATACAATCGTTCCAAATAGTTTAGTTCCGGAACCATGAACTTAAACTGTGTATGATTTTTTCGCCCTTTCTGGCGGTTTGATAATCGAAGGACACCCATGCAAAAGCGTGATTCGCACTTCCTCAAGCCGCCAATTGGCTTGCTCCTGTCCGTCGGACTCATTACGCTCGCGCCGCTCGCCGTGGCAGATAACAGTTTGCCGGCACTGATGCAGGTGCCGGCAGATAATTCAATCGCGTGGAATGCGCCTGCGAACGGGCACATTACCTATGTGTGCCAAACCCTCCGAACGGATGGCGCCAAGCTTGCCTGGATAATCAAATCTGCTTCGGCCACACTCGGTAATTCAAGCGAACGCCTCAGTGGCACCTACACGAGCCCACCAGAAACCTGGAAAAGTGCTGACGGGTCGGCATTGACGGGTATGGAAATCGTGCGCGCGCACTCCGGCGCCGATCGGCTCTATGACCAATTGGTCCTCGCTAATCCGTCCGTCGGCGTGGGAATACTGACGGGCGTCACCTACATTCAAAGACTCGTCAGCGCAGGCGGAGCGCCTCCCCAAGTACCGTGCGCGAATTCGAATGTTGGCGAGCAAGTCAACGTGGCGTATCAGGCAAATTACGTCTTTTGGAAGCCAAACTAGGTTTCACAACGTGAAGGGCCGGCGCCGCTTCGCGAGCGCCCATACCGGGCGGAGTAAAATCCGCTCCCCATGCGCTTTTCTGACTTCGAACTACGCCTCGCGGCCCTTGGCGCCCAGCCCACTCATCGTGGACGGATCGTGCGCGCCTGGCTGAGCGGGCAAGCGTTCGATAGCGACACGTGGCGGCGGCGCTTCGACAACTTCCTGCCGCTCGCGGTGCGTGATGCGCTACCCGCGCTGACGATGGAACTGGACGGCCTTGCCCGCATCCACGCCGAACATGCTGGCAACGACGGCTCGCGCCTGCTCCTTTCGCTGGCCGACAGCCAGATGGTGGAAAGCGTGCTGCTGCCGCGCGACGGGCTGTGTGTGTCCACCCAGGTTGGCTGCGCGGTGGGCTGTCTTTTTTTGCATGACGGGCAAGAGCGGCCTGATCCGCCAAGTCACCAGCATGGAAATCCTTGCCCAGTTTGTGATGGCGCGGCGTCTGCGCGCGGTGAAGAAAGTCGTCTTCATGGGCATGGGCGAACCGGCGCACAACCTCACCAACGTGCTCGAAGCCATCGACCTGCTCGGCACGGAAGGCAACATCGGCCACAAGAACCTGGTCTTCTCCACCGTCGGTGACCGGCGCGTGTTCGAGGCCTTGCCGCAACAACGCGTCAAACCCGCGCTGGCGCTGTCGCTGCATACGACCAAGGCCGATCTGCGCCGGCACCTGCTGCCACGCGCGCCACACATCACGCCGGAAGAACTGGTCGGGCTGGGTGAAGCCTATGCGCGTGACACCGGCTACCCGGTGCAGTACCAGTGGACGCTGCTCAAGGGCGTGAATGACGGTGACGACGAACTCGACGCGATTCCGCGCCTGCTCAAGGGCAAGTTCGGCGTGCTCAACGTCATTCCCTTCAACAGCCTGGAAGGGGATGAATACGAACGCCCCGATACCGAACGCATCCGCGAGATTGTCCGCACCCTGCACCGCCGTGGCGTGCTGACCAAGATAAGGAACAGCGCCGGACAAGACGTGGAAGGCGGTTGTGGCCAGCTGCGCGCACGCGCCGTGGGCGCGGAGCAAGTGATCGAACTGCGCCGCTGACCGCGCTAGGTGAGACGGCAAGCCACTCACGGGTCTTGACGCGCGCAAACGCAAAAAAGCCGGCCCGCTTGCGCGATACCGGCTTTCAGCTAAAAGTGTCGGGAAACACTTTCAAGAATTCGACCACATCAAGTGGTCGGGGCGAGAGGATTCGAACCTCCGACTCCTGCGTCCCGAACGCAGTACTCTACCAGGCTGAGCTACGCCCCGAGTCTTACTACTGGAGTATCACCGCTGAGATATTGCTACCCCGAGCATTGCTACTCTAACTACCTGCTCGGCTACGCTCAGTGCAACCAAACATCTTTCGCTGATGAACTTGCTAATCAACAGCGACCGCTATTAGAACCTAAATTCAGTTTTTTTGAAAATCGGGTTTTTCAACCGAACTTCCAAACCCTGATCTGGTTGTGATCTAGTGCGCGCTTTGGCTTTTCA
>Ga0256899_1000401_pt1 | contig 15378 bp, 15 predicted proteins | sample MC6MC0687MT_FD_190202 | JGI IMG/M metagenome (GOLD analysis project Ga0256899, IMG submission 190202) | Metatranscriptome of enriched soil aggregate microbial communities from Iowa State University, Ames, United States - MC6-MC0687-MT... | ecosystem: Environmental > Terrestrial > Soil >...
AGTTGTCTATAAGCGTATTGCATTTAAATTTAAAGAGGATAAAGGTTTAAAGCTTGTTTCTGATAATAAAACCTACGAACCATACTGGGTTGAGACCCCCGATATTTTAGAGGTTTGGCGGGCAAAAGCTTTTATTAGTACTCAACTGCCAGAGCCGACTCCTGAGCCAACAATGGAAACATTAACCAGTATGATGGCGCAGATGCAAAAAACAATTAATGCAGTTGTTGATAATTCAAAATAATAGAAAAAATACTCCCGTTGCTGTTGGGGTATTTGTTTTTTATTTTATAAAATACTATATTTGCATATCTGAAAGGAAGGGGGCTCGTATTGCCCCCTTTTTTTAATACAATTAATTTAGCATTCTAGGCAGTAGAACAATGCAAGATGTAGAAAAAAGAGTCATTGAACTCATAGAGGAAAAAATAGCAGATCGCGAGGATTTGTTTATTGTTAGTGTAAAGATGCGTCCAAATAAGATTTTGGAGATACTCTTAGATGGGGATAACGGTGTTAATATTGATGATTGTGCGCAAGTGAGCCGCCATGTCGGTTTTCATTTGGAGGAGGAAAATGTCGTTGATAATGCTTATCGTTTGGAGGTTTCGTCTCCAGGTATCGATTCAAATTTTGTTAATAATCGGCAATATCAAAAAAATATAGGCCGTACTGTACAGGTCAAGTTGGATGATAATACAAAAATCGAAGGGACCTTATTGACGGTGGATGAGACAAAGATTAGCATTCTTCAAAAAGTAAAAGAAAAAGGTAAAAAAGCGCAAGAGGTGGAAAAAGAACTTCCTTTTGATCAAATAAAAGCAACAAAAGTGGTAATTTCATTTTAAAAATAATGAGTAACAGCAACATCAATCTGATAGACTCTTTTCAGGAGTTTAAGGAGTTTAAGAATATCGATAGACCTACGGTCATTACAGTATTGGAAGAGGTTTTTCGTAGTATGATCCGTCGTCGTTTCGGTACGGATGAAAATGTGGATGTTATCGTGAATCCAGATAACGGGGATTTGGAGATTTGGAGAACGCGTGTCGTTGTTGAAGATGAATTTTCTGAGGATGATGATCTTGAAATCGAGTTGGCGGAAGCACGAAAACATGATGAGGACCTTGAAGTAGGTGATGATTTTATCGAACAGATCACTTTGGAAAGCTTTGGACGTCGTGCTATTTTAGCTGCTCGTCAAACGCTTGTTTCTAAGGTATTAGAACTTGAGAAAGACGAAGTCTTTAAGAAATATAAAGATAGAGAAGGAGAGCTGGTTATTGGTGAGGTTTATCAGATCTGGAAGAAAGAGATCTTGGTATTGGATGAAGATGGTAATGAATTGATTTTGCCTAAATCGGAACAAATCCCTGCTGATTATTTCAAAAAAGGCGATGGTATTCGCGCGGTGGTTCATAAAGTAGATATGATGAACAACAATCCGAAAATCATTATCTCACGTACTGCACCGGCGTTTTTACAACGTTTGTTTGAACTTGAGGTTCCTGAGATCTTTGATGGTTTGATTACGATCAAGAAAATTGTCCGTGAACCAGGAGAGCGTGCTAAAGTGGCAGTGGAGTCTTATGATGACCGTATCGATCCAGTTGGAGCGTGTGTGGGTATGAAAGGATCACGTATCCACGGTATCGTTCGTGAATTGCGTAATGAGAATATTGATGTTATCAATTTCACTACAAACCATTCCTTATATATTGCCCGTGCTTTGAGCCCTGCTCGAATCAGTTCAATTAAGATTGATGAGGAAAATAAAACCGCTGCTGTATACTTAAAATCGGATCAGGTTTCGTTAGCAATTGGTCGTGGTGGACATAATATTAAATTGGCTGGTAAATTGACTGGTTATGAGATTGATGTTTATCGTGAGAATGATGAATTTGATGAGGATGTGGATATCGAAGAATTCAGCGATGAAATTGAAAGCTGGGTTATTGATGAATTGAAGCGTGTAGGTTTGGATTCTGCAAAATCTGTTTTATCACTCAGTGAGGAAGAGCTCGTTAGACGTACCGATTTGGAAGAAGATACCATTCGTGATATCCTACGTATATTGCAGGCTGAATTTGAATAAAATTCAGCTTGTTAATTTTTTTCTATCTAACATTCGGAATAAATTGTTTATGGATGGAAAAAAACATATTTTTGTAATTATATTAAAATAGTTTATATTATAGATGACTGAAGGAAAAGGAACAAACTTGCTTAAAGCAGCAAAGGAACTCAACATCGGGATACATACTGCCGTGGAATGTTTAGTGAAAAAAGGATATGATGTAGAAGCAAAGCCTAACACTAAATTGAGCGGAGAGATGTATGGTGTGCTGTTAAAAGAGTTTCAGGGAGACAAATCACTGAAAGATGAAGCTAAACAAATTGTTATTGGCAAAATTCGTCGTGAGGAGTCGCCGTCCACTTCTCCTAAAGAATCGTCTAGAAATGAGGATTTTGAAGAACATGAGGAACCAAAAGAAATCTTGGTTAAGAATACTGTAGAAATCCCATCTGTCAAAGAAGTCACTCCTGCCAAGCCTGAGGAACCTGTTCATCAAGGTGGTATGAAAGTGGTTGGCAAAATTGATCTTGATGCCCTGAATAGAGGTGGTAACAAGCCTAAAAAAGAGGAGCCTTCCAAGGAGGAACCTAAAATTACGCATGACACACCTGTAGAGACTAAGGTCGTAGAGAAAGTAGTAGAGCAGAAAGAAGCCGAAGTTAAAGCTCCGGTCATCGAGGCGAAAAAAGAAGAACCAAAGGTTATAGCGCAAAAAACCGAAGTCGTGGCACCTCGGGTAGAAGCTCCCAAACCTGAAGTAGATAAAACTGAAGTAAAAGCAACTCCGGTTGTAGAGACAAAAACCGAACCTGTGAAGGTAGAAGAAAAGAAAAAAGACGAAACAGCACCTAAAGCTGCTGTACCAGTAACTCCAAAAGTGGAGCCTGTGAAAAAAGAAGGAGATGATATTATTTCTGCTCGTGCAGAAAGATTGACTGGTCCTAAAGTAATTGGTAAGATTGAATTGCCTTCTGCTAGACCTTCGCACAAACCCGTGGCATCATCTTCAAATGCTGGAAATAATAATGAGAAACGTAAGCGTAAGCGCACGAATCCAAATGGTCCGGTAAATCCGAATGCGGGACAAGGTCAGGGTCATAACAACCAGAATCGTGGTCCTCGTGATGGAAATAATAACCACAACCGTGACCAACAAGGGAACAGAGGTGGCAATCAAGGAAACAACAACACTCCGAACAACCGTCCGGGACAAAACAACCAGCATCCAGGCAGACCAGGGCAAGGTGGAAACAACCAGCACCAAGGTAGACCAGGACAAGGTGGAGCAAGACCGCAACATGGTCGTTTTGACAATAGAGGAAAAGGAAGACCTGTTGAGAATAAAGAGGAACCTTCTGAAAAGGAAATCCAAGATCAAATCAAAGCAACACTTGCTCGTTTAAGTGGAGCGGGTAAATCCGGTAAGTTTGCACAACGTGCGAAGTTGAGACGTCAGAAACGTGATGATGTCGCTCAACATGCGGAAGAAGCTGCAATGGAGCAAGAATTGATGGCGAAGGTATTGCGTGTCACAGAATTTGTTACAGCAAATGAGCTAGCAAATTTGATGGACGTTCAAGTAACACAGATTATCGCGACTTGTATGAGTTTAGGTATGTTTGTGTCTATCAACCAACGTCTAGATGCGGAAACTTTGACTATCGTAGCAGATGAGTTTGGCTATCAAGTTGAATTTATTAAACCTGAAGATGAGGAAACTGCGGAACTAGAGGAAGCAGATACTGAAGCGAATTTGGTGCCTAGAGCTCCAATCGTAACAGTAATGGGACACGTTGACCACGGTAAAACATCTTTGTTAGATTATATCCGTAAAGCAAACGTTACTTCTGGTGAGGCGGGTGGTATCACACAGCATATTGGTGCATACGCGGTGAAATTGGATGATGATCGTAAAATTACATTTTTGGATACACCGGGTCACGAAGCCTTTACGGCGATGCGTGCACGTGGTGCCAAAGTAACAGATATCGTTATTATCGTTGTTGCGGCGGATGACGCAGTCATGCCACAAACGAAAGAGGCCATCAATCACGCACAAGCAGCAGGTGTACCAATCGTATTTGCATTTACGAAGGTGGATAAACCTGGTGCAAATCCTGATCGTATCCGTGAGCAGCTTTCTGCAATGAATATCTTAGTTGAGGATTGGGGCGGTAAGTTCCAAGCGCAAGAGATTTCTGCGAAAACTGGGGAAAATGTTGATCTTCTTTTAGAAAAAGTTCTTTTGGAAGCTGAAATGCTGGATTTGAAAGCTGATCCGAAAAAACGTGCTGTTGGTTCGGTGATCGAGGCAGCGTTGGACAAAGGCCGTGGTATTGTAACTACAGTATTGATTCAAGGAGGTACGCTTCGTGTCGGAGATCCAATTTTGGCAGGTTCGCATTCTGGTAAGGTGAAAGCACTAACCAATGAAAGAGGTGAACGTGTTAAAGAAGCGGGACCTTCTGTACCTGTACAGATTTTAGGTATGGCTGGAGCACCTACAGCTGGGGATAAGCTTTATGTTCTTGAAAGCGAATCTGAGGCTAGAACTGTAGCAAACAAACGCCTTCAGTTACAACGTGAACAAGGTATGCGTGCAACGAAACATATTACCTTGGATGAGATCGGTCGTCGTTTGGCTATCGGTAACTTTAAGGAACTTAATATTATCGTAAAAGGTGATGTGGATGGTTCTATCGAAGCATTATCAGATTCATTGTTGAAATTGTCAACAGATGAGATCCAAGTAAATATTATCCATAAATCAGTAGGTGCGATCTCTGAATCAGATGTATTATTGGCATCTGCTTCTGACGCGATCATCATTGGTTTCCAAGTACGTCCAACACAAAATGCACGTAAATTGGCTGAGAATGAGCAAATCGACGTTCGTCTATACTCTATCATCTATGATGCTATCGAAGAGATTAAATCTGCGATGGAAGGTATGTTGGCTCCGAAATTTGAAGAGAAAATTGTTGCTGAGGTTGAAATCAGAGAAACATTTAAAATCTCTAAAGTGGGTACCATTGCGGGATGTATGGTTAGAGAAGGTAAAATCAATAGAAATAATGATATCCGCATAATCAGAGAAGGTGTGGTTATCCATACCGGTAGATTGGCTTCCCTGAAACGTTTTAAAGACGACGTCAAAGAGGTTGCACAAGGTTACGAGTGTGGCTTGAACATTGACCGTTTCAACGACATCCAGGTAGGTGATATCGTAGAGGCTTACGAACAAGTAGAAGTAAAACGTAAACTGTAATATTCCGATTTACGACATAATAAAAAAGCGTTGATGAAAATCAACGCTTTTTTTGTTTTAACGTTCGTAAAGTTCTATCGGAAGCTGATCGGGGTCGGCAAAGAAAGTGAATCTTTTTTGTGTTAGTTCGTCGATCCTTATCCCTTCATGTGCGATACCTGCCTGTTCTAATTTATGTATTTCCGTATCCAGATTATCGACTTCAAAAGCTAAATGTCTTAAACCAGCAGCTTCAGGAAAACTAGGTCTATTAGGGGGGGAGGGAAAGGAAAATAGTTCAATGATGTAGGTTTCGTTGAGTTTTAAATCCAATTTGTATGAATCCCGCTCTTGCCGATAATGTTCCTGCCAGATTTCAAGGCCGAGGATTTCGGTATAGAATTTTTTCGACTGCTGATAATTGCTACATATGATCGCAATATGATGTATTTTGTTTAAGCTTAATTTCATTTTGCTCTTTCGTATTGTTTTGGCCAGGGGATGTCTACGGATAATTCTTTTGCAAAGTGTAATGGGAGGTGTGGATCATCTAAAAAACTCCGAGCGATCATAATTAAATCCGCCTGATCTTTCTCAATAATATCGGCGGCCTGGGTTGCTGTTTTAATAATTCCGACAGTAGCCGTTTTACTTCCAGTTTTTTCTTTGATCGCGAGGGCGAATGGAAGTTGATAGGCAGGGCCAACATCAATTTTTTGATGGGAAACTGCTCCACCGCTCGATACATCAATGATATCAATTCCCTGTCCCTGCTCGGTCAAGAGCTGTGATAAGGCTATGGATTGATCCAGATCCCAGCCATCTGGAGCCCAATCTGTCGCAGAAATACGTACCCATAAACTTTGCGTCGATATTTCCTGTTTTACCCGTTTGATGATCTCCAGCAGGAAGCGTATTCTATTTTCAAATGTACCACCAAACCGGTCTGTTCGTAGGTTGCACAAAGGGGAGAGAAACTGGTGGATGAGGTAACCATGTGCTGCGTGGAGTTCGATGATTTCGTAACCAGCTTGGATGGCTCTTTTGGCAGCTTGTCCAAACTTTTCGATGATTTCTTCAATCTCATTTATTTTAAGCTCTTTGGGGACGTAATCTCCCGAATGGAAAGCCAGTGCAGATGGCGCGACAGTCTGCCATCCTAGGGCTTCTGAAGGTGCAAATTGACCACGACCAAGCCAGGGCTTGTTGCTACTGGCTTTGCGGCCGGCATGCGCGAGCTGAATACCGGGGACGGCATCATTTTCTTTGATAAAAGCTGTTATCTCTTTTAGTTTGTCAATATGCTGGTCATCCCATATTCCAAGGTCTCCATAGCTGATTCTACCTTCGGGTGCGATGGCTGTTGCTTCCTGTATGACTGCTGCTGCGCCTCCAATGGCAAATTGACCAAGGTGGACAAGATGCCAGTTGTTTGCAAAACCATCTTCAGCAGAATATTGGCACATAGGGGAAACAACTAAGCGATGTTTCAGGTTTAAGGAACCGATGTTTATCGATGAAAATAGTTTACTCATAATTTCTTGTTTATATTAGACGGATGTAGTGAGCTCCTGTCTAAGGACGGTGGTGATAGATCACAAATAATTCTATTGCGAGCCTTTAACAACGCTGAAGGCTCACAATAGTGGTTTTTATGGATTTGTAGACCATAAAGAGGCTGATTTTAACATCGCTCTTCTAGGCAATTTTAAATTCGCGATAATTAGTTCCGCGAAATCTTCTGGTTGTAATACTTTTTCGGGATCACCGTATGTCAGACCGAGATCTTTGGACATATCCGATGCAATGGTACTTGGCATTAGGGTACAGACCCGAATGTTATTTTTACGTACTTCACGCATTAATGAATCTGCAAATCCAATAACACCAAATTTTGAAGCACTATATGCTGAAGTCGTAGCTGCCCCATTCAATCCAGCTGTAGAAGAGACCATGACAATATCACCCTGATTTTTTTCAATTAGTTGTGGTAGGACTGCTTTTGTAACAAAATAAGTTCCCAATAGATTAACATTGATAATCGCAGTCCAGTCTTGCACCTCCATATCCATTACAGTGGAGAAGGAAGATATGCCCGCATTGTTGATAAGAATATCAAAGTTGCCAAAGGTTTCATTGAGATTATTAATTCCCTGCTGTACAGCCACGTTATCTGACACATCAAATACAGCATAGGTAACTTGTGTGCCTAACGTTTTAAGCTCATCAACAGTCTGCTTCAATGCTGTTTCGTTTCTTCCTGTGATCGCAACGTGTACGCCTTCTTTAGCCAATGCAACAGCAACGGCTTTCCCAAGCCCTTTTGCTCCACCTGTCACTAAGGCCCTTTTTCCTGTTATATTTTCCATAGTATAAAAGTAAGAATGATCTCATGGATTACTGTCAAATGAACCTCAAAAGACGGCCTATTTCACTTTTTTAATGATATTTTCTATAATCGGATAGGTATTGGCCCGGACTTCATCAAATTGATCTACAGGGCGCCATTCTGCCTTTGTAATGTCTTCAGCTGTTTGTGGTATTAATTTCGGAACTTTATTAACGCCCATTTCATACCAATTGGTTGCCTTTAATACAAATTCTCCATTACGTAGATAGTATGTATGATAGGATGTGATGATCTTTTTACCTAAATAGTTGATTTTAATACCACATTCTTCTTCTACTTCACGTACAGCGGCTTCTTTCATCTTTTCATTGTCTTCAACTTTGCCCTTCGGGAGGTCCCATTTACCCAAGCGGTAGATAAAAAGGTAATCACCATCACCGTTTTTAACCAGTCCACCAGCAGCTTTAATGATTTTTAACTTGCTTTTTAGGTTTTGAAATACGGTTTCGAAATCCCTATTGACGTAGAGATATGTCTTTGGAACTTTATCAATTTCAGATTGTTTGAAAAGTTTTTGAAGTTCAATGTCTTGAATACTAATTGTTTGCGTGTTTTCGGTTTTCGAAGGAACAAAATCGGCTAAAATTAGCACGGTTTCGTTCATATAAATTTTATAAATTTGCGCCATGAATAATTTAAATGAGGTTGAACAAAAAGTTGCTGAATCCTTATTGCAAATTAAAGCAATAAAATTGCAACCTAAAAGTCCTTTTACTTGGGCGTCGGGTTGGAAGTCTCCAATTTACTGTGATAACCGTATCACTTTATCTCATCCAGCGATACGCACGTATATTCGTCAGAAGCTTTCTAAGCTTATTCAAGAAGAGTTTGGATCTGTAGATATGATTTCTGGAGTTGCTACGGCAGGTATTCCACAAGGCGTGTTGGTAGCACAGGATTTGGGCTTACCATTTTCTTATGTTAGAAGCTCAGCTAAAGATCATGGACGTCAAAATATGATTGAAGGTGAAGTCGTTAGTGGGCAACGTGTAGTTGTAGTTGAAGATCTAATTTCGACAGGAAAAAGCAGCTTGATCGCGGTCAAAGCATTGCGTGAAGCGGGTTGTAATGTTGTTGGATTGGTTTCCATATTTACGTACGGACTACAACAAGCGACTGATAATTTTGCTGATGCAAAATGTCCTTATTTCAGCTTGTGTAACTACGATGCACTGATTCAAGTCGCCGCTGAAAATGGTTACGTATTGGAGGAGGATGTTGAAATTTTGAAAAAATGGCGATTGAACCCTGCAGGATGGGGTGAAAATTTTCAATAAAGATGAATAATTTACCGTTATGACTACTATTCAGAACACAACAGAAATCAACAGAAATGTCGGTGAGGTATTTGCTTTTTTAACCGATCTCAATAATCATGAGCAGTTAATGCCTGAAAATATCTATAATTGGTCTTCAACATCGGACGAAGCGCGATTTACCATTCAAAATATGGCAAAATTAGCGTTAAGCGTGGATGAGCGTGTGGAAAATCAATTGATCAAACTGATTCCTTCTGAAAAAGCACCTTTTGAGGTTACATTGCGTTGGGAACTGCAAGCAGTATCAGATAATGTGACAAAAGCTACATTTATAATTGATGCAGATCTGAATATGATGATGAAAATGATCGCATCAGGGCCTCTTCAGAAACTGATTGACTTTCAGGTAAACAAACTTAAAACTGTATTGGGATAGTAGGTCTTATTGCGGAATATAACATAAAAAAAGCTCGATCTAAAGATCGAGCTTTTTTTATGTTATTATGCGAGTCGCTCATTTACTTTTTTCCAATTGACGACATTCCACCAATTTTTAATATAGTCTGCTCTCTTGTTTTGATAATGTAAGTAATAAGCATGTTCCCAAACGTCGAGTCCCAAAACTGGGATACCTTTTACTTCAGCAACATCCATTAATGGATTATCCTGATTTGGTGTAGAAGTTATTTTTAGGTTCCCCGAATCGTCAAGAATCAACCAGGCCCAGCCTGAACCGAAGCGGCTTGTCGCTGCGACAGCGAATTGCTCCTTAAATTTGTCTAATGAGCCAAAGGACTTATTGATCATCGTCAGCAATTTTTCTGATGGTTGACTAGCTTTGTCGGACAGGCTTTCCCAAAAGAAATTGTGATTCCATGCTCCGCCAGCGTTATTTCTGGCTTTCGGGGAATATTTGGATATATTAGCTAAAAGCTGTTCCTCTGAAGTTTCTTTGATCGCCTCAGCAACAATAGCTTCGTTGACAGCATTGATATAGGCCATATGATGCTTTGTATAATGGATTTCCATCGTCAAGGCGTCAATATTAGGCTCCAATGCGGCATAACTGAAAGGTAACTTTACTTGGGAAAACTTTAAGGTAGCGGCATTTAATTCAGTTGCTTTCGCGGAAGCAATATCTTGTAATATTGATCCAGATACAGCAATACCCAATGTGGCTTTTGCTGCATTTTGAAGGAAGTTTCTGCGTGTTTGCATATAATCTTATTATAATAAGTTTCGATATAAATATAACGTGAAATTCTACAAATATTGTACAAGAATTGTCTGCCAATTGTAATACAACAAAATTGTTATAAATTGTATCTGAAAAAGCCTATTTCCATTCTGGTTTTTACATTTGTGTAAGCCAAAATTCGACAGTATATTTGAACTATGTACGCATTACAAATAGCAAAGATAATTCCCCAACCCAATAATAATATTACTTTTCAGTTGGAGTCTCTTGCGGGCGACTATCCCAGATACAAAGCGGGACAATTTATTACACTTTCATTTATGTTTGGTGATCGGGAGGTTCGTCGTTCCTATTCTTTTAATAGTTCGCCGGATTATGACGAGCCATTAAGTATTACCGTAAAACGTGTGGAAAATGGAGAGATATCAAGATTGCTTCATCATACTATTGCCGAAGGGGATATTGTTCAGGCCATGGAACCACAGGGATTATTTACTTATGAACCTGATGCGCATAAAGTAAGAACTTTGTTTCTATTTGCAGCAGGTATTGGTATAACACCTTTGTATTCCATTCTTAAAACTGCGCTACTTGTTGAAGATAAGTCTAAGGTGGTATTGGTATATAGCAACAGTGCCTCTGATCAAACGCCATTCCGTGAGGAGCTAGAGGAATGGGCCATGCAATTCCCAGATCGTTTAACAATTGTCTGGATTTATTCCAATAGCAAATATCTGATGAAAGCCCGCCTGAACAGGGATTATATTCTTTCCATTGTCAAAGATCATCTTGTGGGGGAAAAAGAGGAAGCACTATTTTATACGTGCGGACCAGTGATTTATATGGATTTATGTCGTTTTACACTTTTGGGTATGGGTTTCGATGCTAATCAGATTAAAAGAGAAACATTTTTATTGCCTGAAAATGAAGAGGATGATGACGATGAATCTGAAAAAGAGATTGATACCACATCCTATCGAATCAAATTACATTTTCAAGGCGAAAGCTATGATCTTGAGATCCCTTATAATAAATCTATTCTGGATGTAGGATTGGAGCATAAAATCAAGCTACCTTATTCTTGCAAATCTGGCATGTGCAGTACATGTATCTCACAATGTTCCAAGGGGAAAGTCCGAATGGATTATAACGAAGTGTTAACCGATCGTGAAATGGAAAATGGGCGGATCTTATTATGCACCGGCCACCCTACTGTTGAAGGGACAGAAATTGAGGTACTTTAAAAAAATAGGCTGTATTTATCTCGTTTATTTGATTAATCGTGTGTATTCCCGAATAATATTTTAATATAATATTTATTATTATCTATTTGTTCTGCTATGCGCTGCAATTAAAATTGCATATAAAAGCAAATTTAGTTAAGTTTGGGTATAACCGTTTTTTATATCCAACTATTATGGGAAAATTACTCTGGAGCCCGATAGAAGAACAAAAATCTCAATCTGAGATCAATAAATTCAAACAGTATATCGAACAGCGATATCAATTATCCTTCGCGTCTTATCATGATCTATGGGCATGGTCAACTTCAACTATTGCTGATTTTTGGCTGGATGTTGCAACTTACTTGACTATAAAATTTCATTTAGGTTTTAGCAGTGTATTCGCTTATCCAGCGAACAGCAATAGCTTTTTTGGATCGAAGTGGTTTAGTGGATCGACATTAAATTACAATGAACATGTATTTCGCAGTGAAACGGGTACAGATACCAACGCATTTGCACATTCCAATGGGTACCTTCAACGTTAATTTCACAACCATTATGATTAGGTTGCATACATACGAGGGTGGAGATGGTAAGCAGAGAGGATATGGCCAATGTTATTCAGTTGATTTAGGAAACCCAATTCATGATAAAATCAAACATCAGTTTGAAATACTTTTAACCCAATAACGCTAATAATGATAGATAAAACAGTAAAAAATGTACAAGAAGCCTGCAATGGCATCGAAGACGGAATGACCATAATGTTAGGTGGCTTCGGGCTTTGCGGCATTCCCGAAAATTCTATTGCCGAGCTGGTAAAAAAAGAAGTGAAAGATTTAACCTGTATTTCTAATAATGCGGGTGTGGATAATTTTGGTTTAGGCTTACTTTTACAAAAAAAGCAAATCAAAAAAATGATTTCATCTTACGTTGGCGAAAACGCCGAATTCGAAAGGCAGCTTCTAAGCGGAGAATTGGAAGTAGAACTAATCCCGCAGGGCACTTTGGCAACACGTTGTATGGCTGCAGGATACGGAATGCCAGCTATTTATACACCAGCAGGAGTTGGAACCGAAATAGGTGAAGGCAAAGAAGTGAGAAACTTTAAAGGCAAAGATTATCTTTTGGAATATGCTTTCGATGCCGATTTTGCTATTGTTAAAGCGTGGAAAGGCGACAAAGCAGGCAATCTTATCTTTCGTTCTACAGCTAGAAACTTTAATCCTGTAATGGCTATGGCTGGTAAAATAACCATTGCCGAAGTCGAGGAGTTGGTAGAGATTGGCGAACTAAATCCAGACGAAATTCATACTCCAGGAATTTATGTGCACAGAATTTTCCAGGGAGAACATTACGAAAAGAGAATCGAGCAAAGAACCGTAAGACCTAAAAACTAAATTATGGCACTATCTAAAGAACAAATTGCACAACGTATTGCAAAAGAAATTAAAAATAATAGTTACGTTAACCTAGGTATAGGGATTCCTACTTTGGTAGCGAATTACATTCCAGAAGGCGTTAATGTGGTTTTGCAATCCGAGAACGGACTTCTGGGGATGGGGCCTTTTCCTTTCGACGGCAGCGAAGATCCAGATTTGATTAATGCGGGCAAGCAAACCATTACCACATTGCCAGGTTCTGCAGTTTTCGATTCAGCGCTAAGTTTTGGGATGATTAGAGCCCAAAAAGTAGATTTAACCATTTTAGGAGCCATGGAAGTTTCCGAAAGCGGTGATATTGCTAACTGGAAGATCCCTGGGAAAATGGTAAAAGGAATGGGCGGCGCCATGGATCTTGTCGCCTCTGCCAAAAATATTATCGTTGCCATGCAACAAGTTAATAAAAGTGGTGAAAGTAAACTTCTCCCGGAATGTACACTTCCATTAACAGGCGTAAAGTGCATAAAGAAAATTGTCACTGAATTAGGTGTTTACGAAATTCTACCAGACGGAGGTTTCCAGCTTTTAGAAAGAGCCCCAGGTGTAAGTGTTGATGAAATAAGAACTGCAACCGCCGGAAAATTAATTGCCGATGAAAATATACCCGAAATGGTTTTTTAAGAAAAAAAGTGCTACAATTAAATGGATTTGTAGCACAGTAAAATAAAGTGGGGATGGCTGAATTTGAAATCATCAGTAAAATATGGCGAAGGTATAAACAATAAAAGGTTCGTGGAACCCTTTAAATAAAGCGCTCCTGTATTGCATGATACAGGAGCGCTTTATTATTACTGAGGCAGTTATTGTCGTCTGAACGTTTTTCGTATTATACTTATACCTGAATTACCCCAACATTATATCGTTCGACAATAGGCTTTTCATTAGCGGCTTCTATTCCCATGCTGATGACTTTTCTGGTTTCCGCGGGGGCAATAATTCCATCTACCCAAAGTCGGGCAGCGGCATAGTAGGGACTTAATTGCTCATTATATCGGTCTTCAATGGATTTCAATAGTATATTCTTTTCTTCTTCATTGATTTCCTTCCCTTTGGCTTTTAATGTTGACTCCTGGATTTGAAATAGCGTTTTGCCAGCTGCGGCGCCACTCATGACGGCCATCTGAGCGCTTGGCCAAGCATAGATCAACCGAGGATCATAAGCCTTACCGCACATCGCGTAATTTCCTGCTCCGTAGCTATTTCCTACGATGAACGTAAATTTGGGTACAACGGAATTTGCCATTGCATTGACCATTTTGGCGCCATCTTTAATAATTCCACCTTGTTCGGATCGGCTGCCGACCATAAATCCGGTGACATCCTGAAAGAAAACAAGCGGTATGTTTTGTTGGTTGCAGTTCATGATAAAGCGTGCAGCTTTGTCTGCGGAGTCACTATAGATAACGCCACCCATTTGCATTTCCATCGCATTACCGGGTTTCTTGGCTTTAATGATTTCCCGTTGGTTGGCGACGATACCCACAGCCCATCCATCTACACGTGCAAGTGCGCATATAATGGTTTTGCCATAATCGGGTTTATACTCCTCCAGTGTTTCTGCATCAACAATCGCTTCAAGGATGTCTTGCATACGGTAAGGTTTGGTTCGATCTTCCGGAAGAATTTCTATAATTTTTTCGGGGTCTGTTTTTGGAGGCAGGCTTTCTTTCCGATTGAAATTTGCTTTTGCATGACCACCGATTTTATCAATTACATTTTTAATTGCTGTGAGACAACTTTGGTCGTCGGGGAACTTATTGTCCGTAACACCTGATATTTCGGAATGTGTGGAAGCGCCACCGAGTGTTTCGGCATCTACTGTTTCCCCAATAGCTGATTTAACCAAATAGGGGCCAGCTAGGAATACAGATCCAGTACCTTCAACAATGAAAGCATAGTCCGACATGATGGGTAAGTAGGCTCCACCTGCGACACAGCTGCCCATGATCGCGGCAATCTGCGGAATGCCCATGGAAGACATGCGTGCATTATTACGGAATATTCGTCCAAAGTGTTCTTTGTCGGGGAAGATTTCATCTTGCATCGGTAGAAAAACACCCGCGGAATCCACCAGATATATTATCGGAAGGTTGTTTTCCATGGCGATTTCCTGTGCACGAAGATTTTTCTTTGCCGAGATCGGAAACCAGGCTCCAGCTTTTACTGTGGCGTCGTTGGAAACGATAACGCAAAGTTTGGATTTAACATAACCCAATACTGCTGCACAGCCGGCATTGGTGCAGCCTCCGTGTTCAGTGTACATACCCTCTCCAGCAAACATGCCTATTTCGAGGTATTCCCGGTCTGGATCTAGTAAGTATGCTATTCTTTCCCATGCCGACAGCTTACCTTTCTCTTTAAGTTTTTTGATTTTATCGATGCCACCACCGAGTTTTAAATTTTCTCTTTTTTGGCGAAGTAATGCGAGCAGCTCCTTCATAGTTTATAATTCTGGTTTAAAAAGCGATATGATTAAGAATTTCTTATTTTTAGATAAATTTAAAATAAAATTTTAAAAT
>Ga0256899_1000429_pt1 | contig 14884 bp, 10 predicted proteins | sample MC6MC0687MT_FD_190202 | JGI IMG/M metagenome (GOLD analysis project Ga0256899, IMG submission 190202) | Metatranscriptome of enriched soil aggregate microbial communities from Iowa State University, Ames, United States - MC6-MC0687-MT... | ecosystem: Environmental > Terrestrial > Soil >...
GATCGAATCCCTTATACCAAAAGTCAAGTTCAATCCACCAGTGAATTTTGGATGCGGGTTACCGATCATCACCTTATCATCGTCCGTAATCGCGCCATCACCATTCGTGTCTGTGAAGATCAGATCTCCGGGCTGCGCATTGGATAAGACACCACGTCCACTGTTTCGCAACGCGTCAATCTGTGCTTGATTCTGAAAAACCCCTTCTGTTTGATAGCCATAAAAATAACCTATAGGAAACCCTACTTGGGCACGGTACATCGGCAATGTCCCTTGACTTAAAACATCTGGTCGTCCATGAATAATTCCTTCCCTATTTGCGATGCGTACGACTTTATTTTTATTATAAGCACCATTAACACCTATACCATAGCGAAAATCTCCTTTTTGATCATTCCAATTGATCCCCAATTCAACCCCTGTATTGTTCACATCACCACCATTAATAAAAGGAGCCCCTGTACCATAGGACGCCAATATCGGCGCCCTGATGAGCCAATCTATTGTCGATTTTTTATACCAATCGAATACGATCGCTAAACGATTGTTCACAAAACGGGAATCAAACCCGAGATTCAACTGTTCAGAAGTTTCCCAGGTTACATCAGGATTGGGTAGAATATCTGGATATGCTCCCTTGATTAATGTATTTTTGTTATTTCCGAAATAATACCCGCCGAAATTATCAATGGCTATCGTTGATAAATATTGAAAATTGGGGATACTGGCATTTCCATTCTGTCCCCAACTACCTCTGATTTTCAAAAAATTCAACCAGCTATCCTGATTTTTTAAGAATTCTTCATTGGTCATTACCCATCCCAATGATGCCGAGGGAAAGTAGCCCCAGCGTTTACCTTTCGCAAAGTTTGAAGAGCCATCCGCACGCATTGTGAATGAGGCCATATAGGTCTCTTTAAAATTGTAATTTGCCCGTCCAAAAAAAGAGGCCAATGAACCTTGTCCCCAGGCGTTTCCCGACACAGGGAAGCCTTCGAGCAATTGCCCATTTCCGACCCATGCCTTATCCCATTGACCAGGAAAAATCGAGTTGGAAGATTGGGCTCCAACAGTTTCGCCCATACCCCATTTCTCCAGCGTTTGTCCAAGAACAACATCGAACTGATGATTATTCCGATAGTTCAGTTTATAGCTCAAGGTATTTTCCCAAACCCAATTGTGTCCCATACTTTGATTTTGATCGATATCATCTGTTGGATTCTCTGACGTAGTAGATAATTTGAAAACAGGAACATAAGACCTGTAGGATGAAGCATTTAATCGGTACCCAAAATTAGATTTAAAGATAAGTCCCTCTATCGGTTGGATTTCTAAATAGGTATTGGCAGATAGCGCATGTGATTTACTGAGATTATGCCCACGACGGTAGAACATGTCCGCAACCGGATTTAGTGTAGCGGCATCAAAATCCCATTTATCCGCGACTTTACTATTAAAATCATAATATCCACCGTTTTCATTATAAATTGGCAATAATGGATTACCAACCAGCATATTATGAACATCGTTCCAATAGATATTACCGATACCGATACCTGATTTTTTATTGAAGGAGTAGTTCACGTTCTCCCCGAACTTGATCACATTGAACCGATCATTTTTCAAGAAAATATGGTCCGAATTAAGACGGAAAGTATGACGATCGAGATGAGGTTCGACAGGTTTGCCCAATACACCGTCGCGTTTCGTGATGGAATAACCCAACGAAAATTTAGATTGCTCATTTCCACCCGTTAAATTCAATGAAGTGTTGTGCAATAGGGCGTTTTTGTTTTCAATTTCCTCCAGCCAGTTTGTACCATTCCATTTCCCGTCCATGATCTGCTGATATTGCTTCGGAATCAGATTTGCCCAATCGAAACCCGAACCACTTTCATTAAACCTTCGCTCATCTTGTATAAGCATATACTCTTTAGCGTTCAAGAGCGATGGCTTTCTATAAATGTTTTGGAATCCTGTATAACTATCCAAATTAAACATCATTTTACCTACTTTACCCTGTTTAGTAGTAATCAAGACCACACCATTTGCCGCTCTTGAGCCATAGATAGCAGCAGAGGCTGCATCCTTTAGAATATCGATGCTCTCTATATCTGAAGGATTCAATAAGTTGATATCGCCGCCAGCAATTCCGTCTATAACATACAAGGGGGAGGAATTGTTAATGGTCCCTAAGCCCCGAATAGTTACTTTAAAACTTTCACCGGGCATGCCAGAGTTTTGTGTAATCTGAACACCCGGAGATTGGCTCTGTAAAGCTTCCAAAATAGATGGTGTGCTTAATTTTTCCAAGTCTTCGCCTTTAACCTGCACAGTCGCTCCAGTGCTTAACTTCTTTTTCTGCGTACCATATCCTATGACCACGACTTCTTCCAGATCGTCAAAAGTTTCCTTCATGATTACATTGACAGACTGTTGATCCGTGACTTGTACCTCCTGTCCGAAAAAGCCAACAATAGAAAATTGCAAAATTAGTTTTGATCCCGAAACTGCTATCGAATAGTTACCTTCATTATTTGTCGCAACTCCTGTATTAGTACCTTTAACGCGTACAGAAACACCCACCAGGGGATTTCCACGTTCATCGGTTACCTTACCTTGAATAGTACGACTTTGCTGAATGTTTTCTGTTTTACGAACAGAAATACGTGAATCAGGTTTCTCCGCTCGTTGCAACACGATAGTACCATCACTGACCTCCCAGCTAATAGATTTGTTGACGAAGATAATGTTCAATGCTTTTTCTAAACTGACATTTTTGAGATCAGCATTGATCTTAGTATTTGCAATATCCTTTCCATTTAAAAGAAAAGGCAGGCCACTTTGCTTCTGAAGATTCTGCATCACCTCAATCAGCGGAGAATTTATGGCCTTAAGCGAAACGTTCTGCGCAAAACCTATTGCAGAAAGCTTGAGGATACTCAGAACTGTAAATAGAATGGTTAATTTCATTTTTAATACCCATCTTTTAAGTTTAGGTCTGACAACAAGGTTGCCATAGTCATTTTTTTTGTATAAAAATCATATTTTTGTACAATTAGGGTTACAAATTATTAAAGGGTTCAATTTTATCTAAGTGCTCTGATTTGTATATCCAAAAAATGGCCGGACAGTGTTGAGGGACATCTGTTCGGTTTTTTTTTGAATATTGATCCAATTACGTTGGATATGGTCTTCTTATACTTTTCATCATGATTTATGTATTTGGTTATTATTGATTACTAAGGCAAAATGATCAGTTTAGGATGACTACCCTTCAATTCGGCTTTAAACTTGACACCACTTTTCTCCAGCAACCGAAGCACCTCTACAAGTTTTTTATCACGCCCAATTTCACCATAAAGAAAGGTAGAAGGTACATGTTCTGGAAAAACGACCTCTATGTTGTACCATCTACTTATCGCTCGCATCACATCTGTCAATCCAGTTTCATAAAACAAAAACTTATCATTTTTCCAAGCGATAAAATGCTGTACATCTACATTCTTTTTGGCAATTCCTTTTTCCGACAATGTCGCTTGTTCATTTGGCCTCAGGGCCATACGACGGTTACCCGATACAATAGCTATGGCTCCGTTGACCAAGGTAGTAACGGTTCTCATGTCATCGCCATAAGCAGAGACATTAAATTCTGTTCCGGTGACCTCAATATTTTGATCTTGGGTTTGAACAATAAATTTTTTCTTTTTCCCATTTCTGATCATCCGATCGACCTCAAAATAGGCTTCTCCTTCCAAACGAACAACTCGCTCATCTTCCTGAAAAACTAAAGGATAGGTCAATTTTGAAGACGAATTCAACCAAACTTTTGTTCCATCAGGAAGAGTGACTTGGTATTTCCCTCCACAGGGCACAACAATATTGGCTGTAAGTTTCGCCAACTTTTCTTTATCTAGAGAAAAAAGGGGGGTACCATCATTATACGTTAAATGTTGGTCTCCACTTATTCCATCCTTATCTGCTCTCAAACTTATTTTATGACCATCGGATAAGGTCAATTCAGCTTTATTTGTTCCCGGTTCAACATTTGCCAAATCAAATTGTTCGGATGGTGAGGCTCTGTCATTGACGTAAAAGAATTGATAAGCAAGAAATGCCATTAGGATGGCTGCTGCATATCCAATCCATCTCAAACGAAATCTTTTGTTTTCCTTCCTTTGTCCTCGAAGTATTTTATCCGAAGTATTTTGTTTAAAATTCGATATCCAGCTATCTCCTAGCTGTTGCCTGAACTCCATGTATACCAACACATCGTCAAATACGTTATCACTGGCCAACACTTCTTTCAAAAACAGCTCATTATTAGGATCCTCTTGGGCCCACTTTCTAAGCTCTTTAGTTTCTTCGGAAGTGATGACCCCTTCAATCTGCTTCTTGATAAGAATGGCAACTTCTTGGGTAGTTTTCATTTAGTCTACAATGATTATTGTAAGTTAAAACGACGGAGTCGGAAAAACCTTAGTAACTTTTTTTTAAAATCAATCCACTTTTCCTAGAGTTAAGGAGAGGCAAGGGAAAACTAGTAAGATGACAGCGCATTTTGTCTATTATCGACCAACAACCAAAACTCAAAAAAAACAAAATAAACAACTCACTATCAACAACATAAAACACAAAAACTCTTTCTCACAAGTATAAACACTAGCTAATCAACAATACTTTTACAACAGAGAAATAATAACAAAACTTTAAACAAAAAAATGATCATACCATAGTTTTACACCTGAAAAATAAACCAATATTAAATTCTAATAAACTTATTCATACCGTTTTACGGGCAATTTTAATAATTTAATAACAGGAATTTCATCAGTACAAAATAAAATTACCTTTTTTTTGTAAAAAGAATATTTATAGTTTATTCCGATGAAAAGAAGCCTTGATATACTTGTACTCTCAGACATACACTTAGGTACATACGGAAGTAGAGCCAAAGAACTTTTACTTTACCTGGAATCCGTCGCACCCAAGATATTGATCCTCAACGGCGATATTGTAGATATTTGGCAATTTAAAAAAAGCTACTTTCCACAAGATCATTTAAAGGTCATTAAGAAGATTATCGATATGAGCTCAACTGGCACTGAAGTCCATTACATTACTGGTAATCACGACGAAATGCTACGCAAGTTTACTGATCTCAAATTAGGAAACATCAAACTGAGCAACAAGCTACTTCTTTCACTTAATAATCAAAAGGTATGGATCTTTCATGGCGATGTTTTCGACGCATCTATTCATCATTCAAAATGGCTGGCAAAACTTGGGGGTTGGGGTTATGATAAATTGATCCAGCTTAATAATGTGATCAATTATTGCCTGGATAAAATGGGAAAGGAGAAATACTCACTCTCAAAAAAAATAAAAAATTCTGTTAAAAAGGCCGTTAAGTATATTTCAGACTTCGAACATACAGCAACGGAGTTAGCTATTGAGAAAAACTATGATTTTGTAATCTGTGGCCACATTCATCAACCTCAAATAAAGGAAGTCATCACCCGAAAAGGCACATGCACCTATATGAATTCGGGTGATTGGATCGAAAATCTAAGCAGTTTAGAGTACAAAAACGGAGAGTGGAAGCTCTTTTATTTCGAAGAAAATAAGGAACAGATCCTTAAAAACAAAATCATCGACACCCCGCTTTTCAGTCTAGAGGATCTAAAGAAAATTGTCATATCATCCTAGACGAAAAAGCATAGTAATAATATATCTTGACAGAAACTATAGTAACAAAAAAGACCGAGCTAGCTCGGTCTTTTTATTGTTTATAATTCTATTGTCTCTCCTATTTTTGGAAGAGACAATGAAATGTCCTCATTCTGGAATTTGTCAAAGGCCTTTTGTTTGTCGATCTCAATTGGTGGAAATGAATCGTAGTGGATCCCAACCACACGGGCACAATTGATAAATTCCGCCGCTCTGATCGCATCATCCACATCCATTGTATAGTATCCACCAATAGGGAGAAAAGCCCAATCCAGCTTCAGATCAGCCAGCAGCTTCATTTCCATTGTCAATGCAGTATCACCAGCAAAATAGATCTTTTTCCCGTGTACATTAAAGACAAATCCAACTGGGAACCCACCATATTGGCCATCAGGCGTACTATTCGTATGAGCAGCATAAACCATCTTAACAGAGCCAAAAGGTAACTGTATTGTACCGCCAAGATTGAATTCAACAACTTTATCTTCTGGTACCCCTTGTCTTCTTACCCAAGCAGCTGTCTCAACGATGGCCAATACTGTCGCATTACTATTCTTTTGAATGGTAGCCATATCTGCGACATGATCTTGATGTCCGTGGCTCAAAAAGATGTAATCCGGTTTAATTGTATTTACATCAATTGCTTTCGCTAATGGATTATAAGTTACGAATGGGTCCAATAAAACCTTCGTTCCATTAAAATCAAACTCAACACAAGATTGACCGTAATAAGTTGCTTTCATAATCATGTATTTATTGATTAAATAATCCGCCTAAGCCTCCTAACATATCCTTACTCGCAGCTTGCATTTCAGCTTGACTGATATTCTCCGCTTGGATTATTGCTTTATTCAAAGCCACCACTAGCAATTCCTCTAATTCCTCTTTATCAGCATTGGACAAAAAGACAGGATCGATCGTAATCTCTTTAATCTCCTTGTTGGCTGTCGCCACCACACGTATCAAACCACCTTCAGCCTCACCGGATACCGAAATGGTATCTAGTCTTTTCTTGATTTCTTCTGCCTTTTGCTGTGCCTGAAATAATTTGTCAAACATATCTATAACATTTATTTGATGCCAATTTACAAAAATCCTCCAATACCTACTATTGCTAATTTACTTTCGCTAATGCTACCCTTTTTGTATTTTTGCAGCATGCAAAGCAATCAAGAAAAATTAGTTGCCCATTTTTTGGAACAACTAAATCTAAATAACACCTCTGTTCCACAGGAAATATCTGCTAGATTAATAGCAAAGCAATCAGAAATCATTAGCATTGAAGATGTGATTGCCTATATCAACACGCTTGGGGAAGAATTAAATATCAAGGAAAATGTAATCGAGCTTATTGAGAAAGTAGAAGATGAGACCAGTATACTAATTCACAAGCTCAAATTTATAACTGCTAGCGACAGACCCAAAGTATTGGTTTTAGATCGAATTGATCCCCAGGAGATCAATCAGTCCGCCTATTTACAAGAATCCATAAAAATCGCAGGCGGAATCCCTACGACAGTTGCTTATGAAGCTGATAAAATAATTATAATTGACAGTGATGAAAGTGTATTTACTCATATTCCACTTTTATTAAATGATCCAGCAATTGCGCAATCAAAGGCGATCGAACTTGATCAGCTGTTTATTATGACAAAGCCAAATTTTGCCAGCATTCCAGGGTACGAATACCTAACAGAGTTGGAATCTTTGGCGGAGATCTTTCAACCAAAATATTTTGTTTATGGTCATGAAGGCAAAGAATGGTTGCAATTTCAATTGAAATAGAACTAAACAATAGTAATGGTCAGGCTATCACATAAAAAAGCATCTTTAAATTGATTAAAGATGCTTTTTTTCTTATTGAAAATAGTAAATTAACTATATCTTCTGCGTAATACCTCATATAATTTTTCAACGGTATGAGGTTTATCTGCCCATCTATTCTTAACCGCATAATTCGTTTGCAAAAATGCATCAGCTTCAGCATAACTACTGAATCTATTCAGTAGTTCCACAGCTTCACTATAAGCCAAGCTATAACCATTAAATAAGTCTTTAATAAATAAAAGTTTATCATTCAAACTTATCCCGGTTTTGATATCCGTCAGTTTATCAGAACTTCCAGATTGATTCACTTGATATACCCTGTTCTGTACCCCTGCTTGTTTTTGCTGTGAAATAATCTCATTTAATGTAAGCGGTCTTGAAGGAACCTCCTCCACGACTGTATTGACTTCTTCACGGATAATACTCTCTGGAACTTCCTCAATGATAACCTCTTTTGGTTCTTCCACGACTTCAGTAACGACAACAGGTTCTTCATCTAAAAGATCTATTGTGGGCTCATCTACTTTATACTGTTTTTCTTCAATATGCTCGCCAACAGCTTCATTTGTTATATGATCAGCTTCGTCAGTTATTGCGGGTGAATAAGAAGCTGTTGATAAGTCATTGGTTTCCTGCATTTCCTCATTCGCTTCAACAGTATCTTCATTTATTTTTGTAGGTTCATCAGTGCGAACAACATCTTTCTCACCACGCTCTGGTTCCGCAATAGGTTGGCTGGATGCTCGTATCGAAGAAGGTGGAGTAAAATAGTCATTAAATGCTATTTTTCTACTTTCCATCACCGACTCTCTCAAGGTATTTTGAACTTGTCCGCCCTGTAGCACGGCATCTGTTTTGAGTAAAGTGATATAAGCCGCAACAGATTGTGCTTTAGCTTCCAAGTTCACTAGCTCACCTATTTCAGTAATAGTGTTCCTTTCTGACAAAACCAAATACTGTGCATTCAAATCCTGTAATAAATCTCCTATCTTATTAAAAATTTCCTCTTTAGTACCCATAATTTTATTTGAAATCGCCTATTAATCGTTTATAATACCTATACATTCTCTAACCTAAAAAGTGGAAAACTCAATCCTTTGATTTATAAATATTTGAATCTGTATTCACTTTTTTGCTACTCAAATTTAATATTTAATTTCGATATTAGCGTTGTCAAAAACAGAATATAATAGGAGGTCTATTGACAAATAATTCCTTATTTGCCGGCTATCCAAAAAAATAATTTAATCAAATGCTTTTTTCCGAACATAATCTGACATTGCGACCAGCTCGATATGGAAGTATTGAAGTTATCTGTGGGTCAATGTTCTCTGGCAAGACCGAAGAGTTAATACGTAGGCTAAAACGGGCACAATATGCACGACTAAATGTTGAAATTTTCAAACCTTCCGTGGATAAACGATATGATGAAAAATTAGTCGTTTCCCATGATAGCAATAGTATCCCCTCCACCCCTGTCGAAAATTCATCAGCTATATTACTATTGAGTTCGGCCACCCAAGTTGTTGGAATAGATGAAGCGCAATTTTTTGATGACGGATTGACAGAAGTGTGTGTCAAATTGGCAAACAGTGGAATTCGTGTAATTATTGCAGGATTGGATATGGATTATAAGGGACAGCCTTTCGGCCCTATCCCTAGTTTGATGGCTGTAGCCGAACATGTCACCAAAGTCCATGCGGTTTGCATGCAATGCGGGACTCCAGCAAATTATTCATATCGCTTGACAAAAGATACCCAGACAGTACTTCTTGGCGAAAAAGATGCCTATGAGCCACGCTGTAGGCAATGTTATTATCATTTAAATCAACAAGGTATCTAATTCCAGCTCAGATAACTACAATTCCAGTCCTACATTGTGTGAGTTGTTCAGCTGGTTCGTATTTTCCTACACAATTGATTATCGATAGTCATCAAGTTAACATAGCTACATTTATAATATTTCTGTTAAAAATAACTGCCAAATAGACTAGGAATCTATTTGGCATAGGATTTGAAATATACTTTACAAATAAGAAGATAAACGCTTTCAAAAGCGACAAAATACTTTTCATAATTTAGGTTTATAATTGGTTAGTTTGCACCTCCTTGCCCATCAAGGAGGTGTTTTTTTATTTCATAAAAAAACGCTGCCCCTTTCACAAAAGAGCAGCGTTCCTATTAGATATTTTCCTTTATTTTGCTAAGGTTGTACGCGGTAATTAATCACCTTTCGACCTATATTTCCTGTTTGGTCCATTCCTTCTACAATCACTTTATAATTACCATTTCCATCAGCATTGTAGAATTGTATTGCTGTCTCCCCTGTTTCCGTTACCTGTACTTTCGGGTTCCAATAAATCGTAGTCCGCAGATCGTTGGCAGATTTTTGTTCAGGTGTGTTATACTTTGGCGTATAAAATTTACGCTCTTTAACATAACCTAAAGGGAACATATCTATGACATTCGATTTTGGCAACAATTTCTCAATTTCACTCAGGGCCATCCGAGGTTTCTTGGCCTCAACTTTCTTGGTGTAAATCGACACAACACCATTGTTTTGATACATTCTTGATACTGTTCCCAGTTCGTCACGTAAAAAGATTTCTATTCCCTCAATATCTGCAACGTTAATACTATTTAATCCAGGTTCGTCAATAGCCATACCGTTTAGAAAAAACTGAACTGGAGTACGCCCACCGGCATTGTAATCACGCGAAACATAATATTTCAACGTTTGTGGATCATAAGTAATGCCCGTCAAAACAGTTTGCAGACACATAGTCAATACGTTACACCCGGTCAAACGCTCGGCTTCGATACGATGTTCGGGCATAGATAAGCCAGAAATTGAAGGAAAATCCTTATTTGTGATTACCTTTTTCTGTACAGCTGTCACTTCTACTTCATCCAATAAGATAGATTTTCTATACTCTTTACGGCTATTATCCAAATAAGGAGCGAATGCCTGATCTATATTGGGAACGAAATAACTTTTATAACCATTATTTTTGTCTATTTCAGGATAATAACTCTGATCCATATTGATCACCAAACTACGGTAATTATCATTTGACCTTGCATTTACTGTCACTTTCGATGAATCCGGAAAAACAAGATCTTTAAATGTAAAACGACCGTTCTGATCGGTATATACATCTTTTTTAATATTCCGTGAAGGCACAGACAGCAACAACCCACCATTAGGATATGGGCGGCCTGTATTCATGCGTAAAATACCCGATAATTCTATCCCTTGCTCTGGGAGAAAACTGATCTGTGGTAACTTTTCGGAGATTAAAGCCGGGTAATCAAAACGGCGATATCCCTGAGTCATTAATAACGCATCCAACGCCTTTTCTCTATTCGGATTTTTTTCATCAAAATATGCATTTGGATTTTCGACATTCCCTTTCAACTCTGAAGTCAACAAAAAGTTGCTCACAATAGAAAGATCAGCTTGATCATTATAAGGAACTTTAGACTCATCAATAACGGAAACAGAATAACTACCCGGATATTTCTGTCCATTATTATCAACTGAAAGCTTCAGGTTGACCAGGTCTTTCGCTTTATAACTTTGCTTATCACTTGCAACTTGAATATTAAGCAATTTCTCACTCTGCACAAATGCCAAACGTTCACTTAGAGGTTTGCCATCCGGGGTCAATAAAGTAACCTGGGCAATTCCATTTGGCAGACGTTCCTTTGGAATATTAACCAGCGCCGATGAAGATTTTAAATTTACCTGAGCTCCAAAACAAAGATGTCCATTGGACTGAACCAATACATAATAGGATTGTCCCTGATTTTTAGAAAAATTCTCTTCACTGGTCACTACAGCAAATTCAACATTCTTTTCATCCTGCTTAACAAACACAACATTTGCTTTATCATTAACAACAGACGGAAGCTTATATTTACGTTCCTGTCCATTATCAAATTTTATTGCTGCCTGATAGTTCTCTCCTGCCAAAGGCAATAAAGAGAAATAGCCCATACCCGATCCAAAATCTTCAAATTCTGCGACTGACTTTCCTTTAGAATCAAGGATTGTCCCTTTCACTTTCAAACTCTTGCCATCAGATCCGACAGCTTTAAAAGCAACTTTCTTGGCAAATCCAGCAATTAAGTCACCACCCTCCGGAAAAAACTGCACATCAGCATCCCACAAAGCATTTTTGAGCAGGAAAGAACTGGACAAAGGTTTTTCATTCTTATTTTCTTGGATACTAACCTTTAATTGTCCCTTCTCTAAATCAGCCTTCTCCTTTGCCGATAAACTGATCGTCACCTTTCCCATAGCGTCCGTTTCGCCTTTCCCCTTATCTACAGTTTCCCATCCAGCAACAAATTCCCAATTGATCTTAGAATTAATCATCGGTTTACCTGCACGATCCCTAAACTGTATTACCGCCTGACTTTTATTTCCGTTAAGATTATTCTGAAATTCAATATTGGTGATCAATTTTTTATTGATCACATCACCTATCGGAACTATTTTATTAAAAAAATAGGATGCGTCAAAGTTGGACATCCATTTTGTATACGCTCTGAAACGATAGTTGTCCTGTGTCATGAATTGCGGATCGAGGACCATCTGCCCATTTCCAACACCTTTATCCAGTGGGATTCTAAAAGTTTGGATCAGAGAATCTCGGCTATTCAAAACTTCCACATAGGCTATTTTGCTTGGTTCATATTCTGGAAGGTTACGTGATAAATAGGAAGAAAACCATAACGTATCCCCTACCGCATAATAAGGTTTATCAAAATGCAGATGTACTTTTTCTGTTGGGTAGCCCTGAAAATATTTTTGAACCCGTTCTACGATTGTATTAATAGGTAATGTAGGTGCAGTCTGTGCATAGGTTGACCCGACTCCTAAAATCCCTATCGATAAAGTCAATAGTTTTATGTGCTTCATTGAAAGTCTTAGAATTAAAAAAAGAATAGCTAAATATATTCAATTTTAACCAAAGGCCAATCCTATTATGGTATTTTTAACATTTATTATACCTTCATTCCAGCAAACACTTAAAGTAAAGGTGCCAATAAACGGCAGATGGAATCCACCCCACGTTTCCATCGACTTCTCTGCATCCATTTACGAATTGTAATTAAATCCGAGGATTCAATATCTGCCAGAAATTGATTGTTCATACGTTCACAAAGCGCTTTATCAGAGACAATTCCCGATATCTCAAAATTGATATAAAAGCTTCTGATATCCAGGTTGGTCGTGCCAATATAGGCTAGTTTACCATCGATACAGATTGTTTTGGCATGGAGAAATCCTTTGGTATACAGGTATACATTTACTCCTCTTTCGAGTAGCGGCTTGATAAAGGAAAAGGAAGCATGCTGCACAAAAAAGGAATCAGATTGTGCAGGTAACATAAGATCAACTCGAACTCCCGAAGAAACAGCCAACATCAGCGCTGTCGTCAGTTGATCACTTGGAATAAAATAGGGCGTACACAATTGTACATATTCCTTTGCTTCATTGATCCCCGCTATAATTGCCTCCATATTGAATGGAGCGGGAGAACCGGGATCACTAGCTGTAAACCCAACACCACTCGCATCTTCATTTGTGATCGGGAATCTATTTAAATAGCCTTTACCTAATTCGAATGAATCTGCATCCGTTTGGTTCCAACTATTCCAAAATTGAATTTGTAAGGTATTTACGGCAGCACCAATGATCATCATCGCAGTATCGCGCCAATAAACATCATTTTTCCCATCGTTGATATAACGATTCGAAATATTGATTCCTCCAACAAAACCAACTCTTCCATCAATAACGGCAATCTTACGGTGATTTCGGTAGTTACTATTTGCCAATGAAGTAAAAGTAACCGGGAGAAAAGCTTCAAAAAGAAAATCGGGTTTATGTCGACGCAAATATTTAATCACATCAGGTGCTCCGAAACTATCCAGGATCAGACGTACGGTCACCCCGGCTTTTGCCTTCTCTTCCAAAATCTCCAATATTTCACGACCAATTTCATCCATTTCCCATATATAGTACTCCATATGGATGGAATGTTTTGCATTTTTCAATTGCTGAATCAGTACCGGAAACTTTTCCTCGCCATTAATAAATAAGGTAACATCATTATTCAGGGAGAATGTGGATATTTTCTGGTTTTTGAGGTACCGATAAACCATGGCTAAACTACCGATCCGCTCGTTAAGGGTATCAATATGTTCCTCCATAATTTCCGATTCCTTACGCCAAGCGTCAAGCAATTTCTTTGATTGCTCGCGATACATCCGTTTCATCCTTTTAACCTTCTTGAATTTCTGCCCAAAGAAATAATAAATGAGCAAACCGATTACAGGTAGAAAGACAATCACCATAATCCAAGCAATAGTTTTGGCAGGATTACGGTTTTCGATCAAGATGGTACCGATGACACCAATATATAAAATGAGTAAGGGAATCCAGTAATATTGTAAAGCAATTTGTAAAATATGATGAAGTACCTCCATATGATGTGCTAAGTTTAATATCAAATATAATACTTAGCGCGGACAAATTGTTTACTGTTAAACACAGTTTATCGCTCCATCAATATGAATTAAAGGACTTAAATAGGGAATATCTAAGTTTGCACCTCGGAGTATAAACCAGATTCCCAGCAAAAAATATAACAAGGGAATCCATTTAGAAAAACCAATTTTGAAAGATCGGGAAAAGTTTCCCAAAAAGGAAAACAAAAACAAGAGCGGAATTGTCCCCAATCCGAAGCAAAGCATAAATAGGAAACTCTGCTGTGAGCTGTCTGCATTCATTGCCGACATTAAAGCCATATACACCATGCCACAGGGCAATAATCCGTTCAGTACCCCCGCGATAAAACTCCCCCCAGGCTTATATAACCATTTCGACAGAAGCCTGACAACGGGCTGCACAGAACGAGTCTGCAAACTGGCAATCGTACGATTGTTTTTCCCTATAAGCTGAACCACTGCAATCAGCACTAACATTACTCCCGTGATCCAGCTCAATGCACGTTGCCAGCCTTGTACTTGAGCAAATGTACCTATGGTTCCCAAAAGAAAACCTAGACTACCATAAGTCAAAACCCTACCTAACTGATAAAGTACTTTATTTAGAAAAACAGGCCAGCTTAGTCCCTGCCTACCCTCGATTGCAAAAATTAAGGGACCACACATGACCGCACAATGTATACTTCCAAATAAGCCCATAAAAAATGCAAAGTAGGTGTAACTCATTTTCTTGGTTTAAAATAAAATATGTTCCTCAAATAGAAAGTCCTTACCTGCGTTTTCCCAGTCAACATACAAATTCCAC
>Ga0256899_1000439_pt1 | contig 14724 bp, 11 predicted proteins | sample MC6MC0687MT_FD_190202 | JGI IMG/M metagenome (GOLD analysis project Ga0256899, IMG submission 190202) | Metatranscriptome of enriched soil aggregate microbial communities from Iowa State University, Ames, United States - MC6-MC0687-MT... | ecosystem: Environmental > Terrestrial > Soil >...
GAACGCCTGTTCCGTAAAACGTAAGGCGCCACCCAGACCATCCACAGCGCGACAGCGACCACGAGTATCACTGAGCTGCTGAGAGGGAAGTCCACATTCAAAACCGTAGAAGCAAATCACCGGGGGCGGCGGCATTGAGGCCGGTGTGTCGTGGGCGAGTCCGCAAATGACTGGACTTAGGGCCAAAAAGGCCTATGACCTGCCCGTTTGTCCGCTCAGCCACCTGCGCAGGAGTCCTTCGGGAACTTCGTCGGAAGTAAGCGCGAAGGAGCGGTGATCGGCCCACTCACCGTTGATATGCAGGTACCGTTCCCGGTAGCCCTCATCACGGAAGCCCAGTTTCTCGACGACCCGCAGGCTAGGTGCGTTTTCCGGCCTGATATTGATTTCCATCCGGTGCAGGCCCAGCACGCGGAAGCAATGGTCGGTGGCCATCGCTACGGCTGTGGGAGCGATTCCGCGCCCGGCACGGTCCTTGTCCACCCAATAGCCCAAGGTGGCCATCATTGCCGAACCCCACACAATGGAGGAAACCGTTAGCTGACCCACAATTTTCGGCTCACGAAAGCCGGGGGTCCGCTCAACGATCACAAAAGGCAGTGCGGTGGACTGACGGGCCTGATCGTTCAGGGAAGCCACCATCTGGCGATAGCTGGGGAGGCGCCCACCCGGAGCCGGGTTGGACGCCTCCCATGGCGCCAGCCATTCACTGTTCCGTGAACGGACTTCGGACCACTCCCGCTTATCGCGGTAACGGATGGGCCGAAGCAACAGGTCTCCGCTTTCCAGCGTCACCGGCCAGATCGCAGAGCCGTACATCCGTTGTTACTTGGGAAGCGCTGCAGTGAAGGTCGGCAGCCACTCGCGCAATTCGGGGCCGAGGTCCTCGCGTTCGCAGGCGAGCTCGATGCAGGCCTTGAGGTAGCTCAGTTTGTCGCCAGTGTCGAAGCGGCGTCCGCGGAAGACCACGCCGTATACGCCATAGCCTTCACCCTCGCCTGCAGCCAGCACCTCGAGGGCATCCGTCAGCTGGATTTCCCCTCCGCGGCCCGGCCCTGTGTTCTCCAGGACCTCAAACACGGCCGGGTGGAGGACGTAGCGGCCAATGACGGCCAGGTTTGATGGAGCTTCTTCCGGCGAAGGCTTCTCCACGAGCTGCTTGATGCGCACGTAGCCGTCCTCGCCTTCGTCCTCAACGTCCGCGCAGCCGTAGGCGCTGATCTTTGAGGGCTCAACTTCGATGAGGGCCACCACGGATCCGCCGGTCTTCTGCTGGACAGCAATCATCTCGCTGAGCAGGTCGTCCTTGGGATCGATCAGGTCATCACCAAGCAGCACGGCAAACGGTTCGTAGCCAACGTGCTGCTTTGCACGAAGAACTGCGTGGCCGAGCCCGTTGGCGTCGCCCTGGCGAACGTAGTGGATGTCGCCCAGGTTGGTGGCCGACTGAATGGCCTCCAACTTGGCAGTATCACCTTTTTCAGCAAGCGTTGCCTCGAGGGCAGGCACACGGTCAAAGTGATCTTCAAGGGCACGCTTGCTGCGCCCTGTGATCATGAGGACGTCGTGCAGGCCCACCTTGACGGCTTCTTCGACGACGTACTGGATGGCTGGCTTGTCAACCACGGGCAGCATTTCCTTGGGCATCGCCTTTGTTGCAGGCAGGAACCTGGTGCCAAGGCCCGCTGCGGGGATGACGGCCTTACGGACAGCATTGTTATCGAGAGTCACCGGACTAATCTAACGGAAGGAAGACATCAACGGCTAAACCCCGCCGCACCGGCAGGGAGTTTTTTGATTCAGAAAAGGGCAGCCCTGCTGCTCCTTCCGTTGGCACGGACAGACCCTAGGAACGGATACGAATGGCAACGAAGGAAGACATCCGGAGCAGCCGCCGGCTTCATAGGCGAAGCCTGACCCCGGAGCAGATTGCAGCCGCCGGCACGTCGATTGCAGGGCACGGCACGGAGTGGGCGGCCTCAAGGACCTCCGCCGCAGGCACTTTTGCGGTCTACGTCGGCGTCGCCTTCGAACCACCCACACTGCCCCTCATTCAGGCACTCCACGACGCCGGACACCGGATCCTGCTCCCGGTCTGCGAGCCTGGGAGGCAACTGAGCTGGGTGTACTGGACTCCGTCAACCGTGTTCGTGCGGTCCTCCTACGCCCCCATCGACGAGCCCGAGGGCGAACGGCTGGAAAGTTCAGTAGTAGCTGACGCCGCAGGGATTTTCATGCCGGCCACGGCCGTAGACCGGGAGGGTAACAGGATCGGCCAGGGTGGCGGATACTACGACCGGCTCCTCCAAGGACTCGACGCATCCGGCCAGCGGCCGCCCACCATCGCGGTGGTGTACGACGACGACTTGTTGCCTTCCGGTTCCATTCCCGCCGAACCATTCGACCGCCCCGTGCGGGAAGTGCTCACGCCCTCCGGGCTCATTCGCCTCGACGGCCCGGAATAGGGGACCGCGTCGCGATGTTATGACCTTCAGTCCGGCGCGGCTGCTGCCAAGGCACCGGATGATAGAATTGGCACTCAGGCCCTGCGACTGCTAACCCGGATACGCTCCGGAGGCGTGCCACAGGACCTGAACCTTGTCCTGAAGGAGGAATTCAGTGCCCACTTACGCATACGCCTGCAAAGACTGTGACCATGCCTTTGACATCGTCCAGTCCTTCTCTGACAGCTCCCTGACGGAGTGCCCCGAATGCAAGGGCGCGCTTCGCAAGAAGTTCAACAGTGTTGGCGTCGTTTTCAAGGGCTCCGGTTTCTACCGCACTGACTCCCGCGACGCCAAGGGAAGCACGGTTTCGGCTGCTCCCGCAGCGCCCGCAGCTGCGTCGTCGACTCCCGCGGCAACACCAGCACCCGCAGCCGCCGCCAGCTAGGAACCGTCTTTTCCACATAGGACAGCCCGGCACTGTTTCCGTGGATGCCGTGATGGCTAGCGTGGCTGCATGCCACACCAGTCACGAAGCACCCTCCTTGCCCGCGCCGAGCGCTCAGCTGCGTCCGTTGGGAACCGGTCTCCTCAATCATGGCCGCCCGTACGCACCCCGTTTGATCCCAAGTTCAGCCGGAAACGCCCGCGCAACCCTGACACTCGGCGTGGACTGAGGCGCAGGTTCGGATCATGGATCGCACGCAACCGCCGACTCACTGTGGCACTCCTGCTCTGTGCGGCTGCCGGCATCGCAGTCCAGCAACTGACACCCGCAGCGGAGCAACGCGTCAATGTACTGGTGGCTGCCCGGGACCTCCCGGGCGGCACCAGCCTGGCTGCCTCCGATTTCACTGCAATCCCCGTGTCCCGGGATCTGGCAATCTCCACCGCATTTGACGACCCTGGTGTCCTGGTGGGCCGCCAGCTTGCCGCACCCCTTGGCCGGGGGCAGATCCCCACGGAATCGAGCCTGCTGGGTCCTGGGCTGCTCACTGGCGCACCCCCTGGCACGGCAGCAGTCCCTCTGCGGATGGCCGACCCGTCATCCATCCAGCTGCTCTCCCCCGGGCAGTTAGTGACCGTGGTCCTCACCTCAGCCGGGTCCTACGATGAGTCCCGCGAAAGCCAGGTCCTGGCGGGTCCTGTTGCCGTGCTCTGGACCTCTGCCCAGGGCGGGAAGCCCGGTGAGTGGCTCGGTACAGGTGACAGCGACGGCTTGGTGGTAGTGGCGGCCGATCCCCAGCAAGCAGAAAAGCTCGCCGGCGCATCAACGCAAGGCAAGCTTTTCTTTGTACTGGTCAGCCCGTGATGGGAAGTGCCGTCGGGACGTGCCTTCAGGGTGGAACGTTAGCCCCAGTGCGGGGGCTTTTGCTCCTTCAGCCACTCCTCATGGTCATAACCGGACTCGTCTCCCCACCGGCGGGGATCGTCCTCCGCGGCCTTCGTGGGAAGAATTCCTTGCGAGGCCGGCTTAGCAGGAACAGCCTTCGACTCCTCCGGGTCCCCCGCGCTGCCTTGGACAGCATCATCAGAGCGCTCCGCGGCGTTGTCTTCCTCGCCGGTTACTTGTTCCGTCATGGGTGCTTCTTTTCCGTTGTCGGCAGCAGCATCGGCCGGCTTGGTGCCAGTCTCGATGTTGCCGGCCGCCCTTCGCGCACTTGGCGTGAAGGATGGCTGTGCTTTGTCCAGGTTCAATTGTTCAACATCCACGTCCAGGAAGCCATGCTGAGGAGTGGAGGCGAGCTGCGGGATGTGGTTTTCAAGTCCCAGGTAGGAGCCGATACGGTCGGCACAGGAGGACGGGTCAGTGAAAACTTCGATCGTCCACAGCGACATGTAGCGCCAACCCATGCGCTCCAGCAGTTGTGGTCGCAGGCGGCTTCGCTCACGCACGCTCATACGCCTGTAACGTTCGGTTCCATCGGATTCAATGGCCACCGGAGTAGGAATCTCCGCACCCTCCCGGCCAATGGTATGCACCGGATCCGCCGCAGCAGCGATGTCCAGTACCCCATCGTAGAGATGCCAGACACGCGCTCCACGGGCACGCAGCCGCTCCCCCAGATCTGCCACCAGGGGATCCTCGCCCAGTGCTTGTTCGCTGGCGACAGCACGGGAAGCAGGCGTTCCAAGGTTGCTGTTTCCAGAGAGTTCACGGTCGAGCAACTCGTAGAAGTCCACGGCACCATGAGCCAGGCGGTCCTGGTCGAGGTCTTCGGGGCGGAAGCACGTCAGCACGTGCATGGAGCGCCGTGCGCGCGTCATTGCCAAAGCGAAGCGGTTCCGCCCGCCTTCTGTGGACAAGGGTCCGAACGAGTGGAGCGCACGCCCATGTGGAGTGCGTCCGTAGCCAAGCGAGAAGATGACGTGATCCCGTACCAAACCCTGAGCGCGCTCCAGGTCCACCACCCTGAAGGACTCGGGACCCGCCCCGAAGAAGGTGGACAAGAGAGGATGGTTGGGCAGTTGGAGCCTGATGGCCTCACCAATCCTGGCCGCGTGGCGCAGGCTGGCCGTTACTACGGCCAGGGAAGTGCGGGGGCGAAGCCTCGCGTGTTCGAACACAAGGTCAACTACACGGTTGACCTCCGCGGTGACGGACTCGACGCCTTCGTGGTCAGCGCCCGGGAGGCCAGTACCATCGGGGATGTATTCCACCAGGATCGAACGGTCCAGGCCGGTGACGGAATTGCCGTCGGGCAGGCGCCGCAGTCCGCCGTCGTAGTAGTTCTTGCTCAACTGGAGGATCAGGTCCTCGTCCACTGCGCGGTAGACCCAATTCAGCTGCCAGGTCGGCAGTACACGGGCAAGGGCCTTGAAGGCGCTGTCCACAACTTCGTGGCTGGCTACGCCAGCAACCGGGGGTTCCACGGCAACACTGAAGGTGCGCGCGTTGGCGATTTTCGCGTCCCCGAAGGCCACTACCTGATGTGCGCGGGCAATGGCAGGAAGAACTGCCTGCAGGGAGGTGGACTCAGCATCGATGATCACCACGGCGTCAAACTTTTGCTCGGCAGGAAGGACGCCGGTCAGCAAGTAGGGGCTGACCGACCACACCGGCACCAGCAGCGGCACGAGGTCCGGCGCCTGCGCGCTCAGTGCTGGCAACGTCACGCGGCCATCCTTCAACAGGGCGCGAAGCAACTCGGCCTGCCGCGGGTGTTCGAGGATGCCCTGACGCCATTTCTGGGCCAACTGCCAACGAAGGCGGGCCGCACCACTGGCTATATGGGCCTGGTCCGCGAGGCGGTATTCGGCCTCGAGGCGGCGCAGCGAGTCACCATCGGACATTGCAAGGTAATCGTCACCGCTGATCATGGCTTCCAGCGCGGACTGCCACCAGGCAAGGTCCAGCTCTGCTGCCACCGAGGGTGCCGGGACTTCGCGGGCAGCGAGGTCAGCGAGCAACTCACCAAGACCGTGCTCGCGCATCTCCTCAATCAACAGCGTCCGCTCGGGCAAAGTCTCCAAGGTGGCGGTGTCCGCTACCAGGCGTTCCAACCGCTCCATGAGTTCCAGGTACGGCGTTTGGTGCAGGGAGCCTCCGGCGGCGGTGTGCTTGAGGGCTTCACCGAGCCGGAGCAGTTCGCCGTCCAGCTCCCGGTAGAGGGCACCGAGGTCGGCAAGGCCGGACGGCACAGCCGGGTGGCGCTGCGTCGTCGCGTAGCCGGCCCACAGGGCACGCTGTTCCTGGACCAGTGCCAGCGAACTATGGAGGTCTGCGATGTGGACACCGGGCCGTACGTATTCCTTGGCCACGCGTCGCAGCCGGGAACGCTGCATGGAAGGCATTTCCAGGTTTCGTTCACGGCGCCATGCGGAGCTGGCTGTCGCGGAGATGAGGTCGTGGACGGGCCGGTCAAAGATATCCGGGGTGAATTTGTCCAGGCTTTCACGCACCGCAATGAGCAGTTCGAGCTGCGCTCCCCACTCGGTGAAGGTTTCGCCCAGCCTGATCTCGGCATGGTCGGAGACCTGCTTCATGCGGTCACGCAGGATGGGCAGTTTCTCCTCAGCCAGCCGCACCAACTGTTGGGCTTCTTCTGTCTCTTTGCGGGTCACAAGACGTGCGCCATACCAAGGGCTGGAAGTCGAGGCGCGGCTAAAGCTGCCCAGTTCGGCCGCACGACGCAACCGGCCGGCAAGCTCTTCACGATCCTTGATGTTGTCCAGGACGCTGCGCTTCAACCGCACGGTCGTGGAAGGCGCAGGGTGGATGGACGTCAACTCCGCGAGCGACTGCATTGCCTGGTAGGGCGAGCAACCCCAGCGCTCACGGACATTGTGCAGGGACGCCACGTGGTCCATCAGGGCATGCCGGTGTTCGGTCAGCGTCTGGTGAAGGTTCCCCAGCTGAGGCTCCTGCGCCTTCTCGCTGCGCATGATTGCCCGGACCAGTTGGCCCTTAAGCTGCTGCGGCGTTGTTCCGTTGCCTGGCCGGAAGAACATCGAATCGAGGCCCAAGGATTCCAGGTGCGCGGACAAGCCGGCAAGGCTGGACTGCCTGTCCCCCACCACGAGGACGGACTTTCCTTCGCTGACCAGGGCGCCGATGGCGTTGATCGCGGTCTGCGTTTGCCCACTTCCGGGAGGGGTACTGACAACGAGGGAATCTCCAGCGCGGACGGCGTCCACGACGTACTGCTGGTCCGTGTCGGCGTCGAGCAGGAGGAGTTCATCGGCGGGATCCCGCTGGTCAAGATCGGCAAACCTGCCCGCTTTGATGGGTTCAGGCTCAATATCGCCACCGTTGGCGGCACTGGCCAAAGCCGCCACCGTGGGGTTGTTCATGTTGATCCACGGATCATCCAGGTTCCCCGAGAGATCAGCCAAAGTGGTGACGAGCAGATTGAACTCCACCTCGGCCCCGTGAATGGGCTGGACCAAGGTAGCCAAACGATCCAAAACCGGCTGGGGATCGAGCCTGGCCGTGTTGTAGGCCATGCGTGCCACGGCGTTGACATCAAAAACGATGCCATGAACTGTTTTCAAGTGCCGAACGAGGGCCGGGTTCATACGGGCCTGTTCGGTGAGCTGGAGCTCGAAGTCGTCCTCGCCGGGCCGGACGGTGAGGACAATGGACGTGAGCATGACCGGCGCGGAAACGCGCTGCGGCTTGCCACCTACCGCCGAGGTCCACACCACGGTGCCGGCGGACAAGTATCCGGCTTCGATACCGCGGTCGTTGCTGAGTTCGAAGATTTTGGACCGGATATTCCGGGCTGCCCGGGCGGCAACCAAATACTGTTGTCGGTCCCTGATCAGAGTGGACAAACGCGTCCTGCGACCCGCGAGCAGCTGGGCGAGGCCGGACGGGTGGGCATTGCTGAGATCGATGGCGCCTTCCGGGGTCTTAACGAAACGCAGCATCGTATCCGCCCCGGTAACGGGCTTAAGACCAGACAGCCATTTCCTGAGCTCCTCGGAGCCCTCTTCCTGGCCTAGACCTAATGACACAACTTCTGCCTTCTTTTCTGTACTAGCTTTAGACGCCCTGGACCATACCGGCATACTTTCGAGGGTAGCCGGAATACCCGGCCAGCCCACTTCGCAACGCTGTTCCGACGCGAAATTCGCCGCCAGTTAGCAACTGGCTGCCCGTCGACGGCTCACAATGCCCCTGGTTGAAGCACAGTGGCCGGCCCCCCAACGGAGGCCGGCCACTCAGAATGCTATTCCCACTCGATGGTTCCCGGTGGCTTGCTGGTGACGTCCAGCACCACGCGGTTCACCCCTTCCACTTCATTGGTGATGCGGTTGGAGATCCGGGCCAGGAGGTCATAAGGCAACCGGGACCAGTCAGCCGTCATGGCGTCCTCGGAGGACACCGGGCGGAGCACGATCGGGTGTCCGTAGGTGCGGCCGTCGCCCTGAACACCAACACTGCGTACGTCAGCGAGCAAAACAACGGGCATCTGCCAGACGTCGTTGTCCAAACCGGCGGCTGTCAGCTCTGCACGAGCAATGGCATCAGCCTTGCGCAGCAGGTCCAGGCGCTCTTTGTTCACTTCACCAACGATGCGGATACCCAGGCCGGGGCCGGGGAACGGTTGGCGGCCAACGATTTCCTGCGGCAGGCCAAGCTGGGCGCCGACGGCACGGACTTCGTCCTTGAACAGGGCGCGCAGAGGCTCGACAAGCTCAAACTGCAGGTCCTCGGGAAGTCCGCCCACATTGTGGTGGCTCTTGATGTTTGCAGCGCCTTCTCCACCGCCGGACTCGACGACGTCAGGGTACAGGGTGCCTTGGACAAGGAACTTGATCTTCTCGCCGTCGGCCGCGGCCTGCGCGATGATGGCCCGTTCCGCTTCCTCGAAGGCGCGAATGAACTCACGGCCGATAATCTTGCGCTTGGTTTCGGGATCGCTGACGCCGGCAAGCGCCGACAGGAAGCGTTCCTGCTCATTCGCAACATACAGGTTGACACCCGTAGCGGCCACGAAGTCCCGTTCCACCTGCTCGGCTTCGCCTTCGCGCAGGAGACCGTGATCCACGAAGACACAGGTCAGCTGATCGCCGACCGCGCGCTGGACAAGGGCTGCGGCAACGGCGGAGTCAACGCCACCGGAAAGACCACAAATGACCTTGGAGTCCCCGATCTGCTCGCGGATACGATCCACTTGCTCTTCGAGGATGTTGCCGGTTGTCCAGTTGGGGCTCAGGCCCGCTCCCTTGAACAGGAAGTTTTCCAGGACATGCTGGCCAAGCACAGAGTGCTTCACTTCGGGGTGCCACTGCACACCGTAAAGGCGCTTCTCGTCATTGGCGAAGGCCGCTACCGGGGCTCCGGCCGTAGTAGCCAGCACTTCGAAGCCATCGGGCGCTTCGTGAACGGAGTCGCCGTGGCTCATCCAGGTGTTCTGGGACGCCGGGACGCCATCGAGGATGGACCGTGCGTCACCCACAAGGAGCGCTTCGGTTGCGCCGTATTCCCGCAAACCGGTCTGGGCCACTTTGCCACCCAAGGCATTTGCCATGGCCTGGAATCCGTAGCAGATGCCGAAAACGGGAACGCCGGCCTCGAAGAGGTCCGGGCCCACGAACGGCGCGCCCTCGGCGTAGACGCTGGAGGGTCCGCCGGAAAGAATGATGGCTGCCGGGTTCTTGGCCAGAAGCTGCTCGGTGGTGAAGGTATGCGGAACGATTTCCGAATACACATTCGCTTCCCGGACGCGGCGGGCAATCAGCTGCGCGTACTGGGCACCGTAGTCAACAACCAGCACCGGCTTCTGGGAAGTCTGGGGTGCGGTGGGAGTAGTCACCCACCAAGACTACTTTGCCGGACCACCCCGGTGCACGTTGGCAGCTGCGCAGGACGGCCAAATCCGGGCCGGTCGTTAGGCATCTCACACCAGCGATGCCCAGCGGGGCTTAGTAACGCTTGGAGGCCTGCGGGTTGGCGGCCAGCTCGGCCTCCACCTCTGCGTGGAATTTCTTCTCGACGAAGAACGACAGCAACGGGATGACACCGCCCAGTGCCAGCAGGATCATCTTGGAGAATGGCCACCGCATGAGGGACCACAGCCGGAAGTTGGAGACCAGGTAGACCACGTACATCCAGCCGTGGACAATCAGCACCGACGTGGAGATGTTGAACCCACCGATGACGCCCTTGGGCTCGGACTCGGCAAAGCCGAAACCGAACGGCTGCCCGGTGACCGCGTCAGTACCGCCCGCGAAGAGCGAGACACCGAAGGCGTAGCGGGCAATCAGCTCCGCACACAGCAACAGAAGCATCGCACCCGTGAGATAGGCCATCACCTTGTAGAACTTCAGCGCAGAACGGATCTGGGCTTCCGTTCCGCCGAACCGCCGTTTCTTGGGCTTGTTTCCGGATTGCTCGGGCTGGATGGCCGGTTTGGGCTCAATCATTGCTGCACCTTTTGTTCTTGCTCTGGGCTTGTAGGTTCTGTGCTGGCTGTCGTAACTGTGCCGTTTTCGGCGTCGAACTCGTCGTCCTCATCCTCTTCCAGGTCCCGGCGGTAGTCGTCCTTGACCAGCCGCCACCAGATGAAGATCGAGAAGCCCGCGAAGACCACCCATTCCACCGCGTAGAAGAGGTTCAGCCAGTTGACCTGCTCAGCGGGCGGCTGCGCGGGGATATTCAGGGCCTTCATCGTGTCCGAGACCGGCACTGCTACCCCGTCGGCCATCTCTGACGTCGCGGCGATGAAGCCGGGATAGCTGGACACTTCCCAGTCGTTGATGAGTTCCGCGGTAGACACCGCAGACGCGCGTCCTGGGCCGGCGTCGACGTTTGGTACGGGGGCTTCAGACGGGATGAGGCGACCAGTAAGGGTGATATTGCCCGACGGCGGCGGGCCGGCTTGGGAGGCGTCGGCCACCCAGCCACGGGCTACCGGGATCCAGGTCTGGGGCGAAGCGGCCACGCCGCTGAGCTTTGGGGCGTCTTTGACCGCGAAGGCCGAGACGATCCAGTAACCCTTTTGGTTGTTGTACAGGCGGCCCTCAACAAGAACCTGCTTGTCGGGGTCATAGCTTCCGGTCGCACTGACCATTTGGTCGGAAACGGATCCGTGGAAGAACTCGCCCGGCTTAAGGACGTCCACCAGGGGTTTTACTTCCTCGATGCTGGACGGCGCAGGCGGTTCGTGCTGCGTGGACCGGCTGAGCTGCCACTGACTGAGCAGCACAAACACCCCGGACAGGACAAGCGCAAAGACCAGTCCTGCGATCCAGCGGGGTTTCAACGCGGTTTTCAACACCCCTTAACCGTACTTCGTCCGGCTGTAGAACAACGAAACGGGTGTTCAGTGCGTGGGACTTCAGTGGTCGAAGAACACCAGGCTGGAGTTGATGAGTTCGGAGATGACTTCGGGATCGTGCGCCCGGCGCAGGGATTCCCTGAAGGATTCCTTCGATAGGGAGCGGGCGAGGGTGGCCAGGACCTCTAGGTGGTCCGAGAAGGAGCTCGCCGGGGTTGCGATGAGGAGGATCAGGGTTGCGGGACCGTCGGTTGCGCCGAAATCCAAGGCGTGGCCAAATTTGGTCACGCCCACTGCGATGGAGATCCTGTCCACGTACTCGCTCCGGGCGTGCGGCAGCCCGATTCCCCCGGGAAGTCCCGTAGCCAGCTGGTGCTCACGGGAATGTACCTGCTCCAGGAAGCCCTTGAGGTTGGTGATGCGGCCAGCAGCGTGGAGCTTCGTGGCCAGTTGGGCCGCGGCATCGATCTTGTCCTGGGCGACAAGTTCGAGGATGACGGTATCCGGGGTTGTCAGTTCCGCGTCATACCGGTCAAGTGGTTCAGCCAAGTCGTGTTCCCTCCAGTGTGGCCTTCAGGCCGCATTTTCCTGAACTGGTCAGCGAAGGGGAACGATGTCATCCACTCCCATGCGTGCGGCATCGGCCGATTCGTCATCGGGTTGCTGTTGACTAAGTCGTTCAGCTTCCACCCGCGCCAGGTAGTGCTTGATTTCGCTTTCGCGCTGAGTCTCGCTCCAGCCAAGGATTTCTCCCATCAGCTTAGCTACTACGGGCGCGGCAGACACACCCCGGTCCCAGGCTTCGATGGAAATACGGGTGCGACGGGTCAAAACGTCGTCAACGTGACGGGCGCCTTCGTGGGTTGTCGCGTAAACAACCTCTGCGGCCAGGTAGTCGTCGGCACCGGGAAGTGGCTCTGCCAGCTCCGGTCGATTGGAAATGATGTCGAGGACTTCCGGGGTCATGGAGCCGAAACGGTTGAGCAGGTGCTCAACGCGGGCAACGTGGACGCCCGCCTGCTCAGCGGACCTGCCCCGCCGGTTCCATGCGGCCTTGAATCCTTCAGCGCCGAGCAGCGGAATGGTGTCCGTGCAACTGGATGGAACGCGTTCGTCCATGGCCCTGGTTGCCTCGTCCACTGCATCCTTGGCCATGATCCGGTAGGTGGTGTACTTTCCGCCGGCCACAACCACCAGCCCCGGCACAGGATGAGCCACAACGTGTTCGCGGGACAGCTTGGCCGTGGAATCGTTGTCGCCGGCCAGGAGCGGACGGAGCCCTGCGTAGACGCCCTCCACGTCCTCCCGGGTCAATGGACGCTTCAGGACCTTGTTCACATGGTCCAGCACGTAGTCGATGTCCTTGCTGGAGGCAGCCGGGTGCGCCTTATCGAGCTTCCAATCGGTGTCGGTGGTTCCGATGATCCAGTGCCGCCCCCAGGGAATGACAAAGAGCACCGATTTTTCCGTACGCAGGATCAACCCCACAGTGGACTGGAAACGGTCGCGCGGCACAACGAGGTGAATGCCCTTGGAGGCCCTGACCTTGAGTTGCCCCCGGTCCGTGACCATCGCCTGGGTTTCATCCGTCCACACGCCGGTGGCGTTGACTACCTGCTTGGCCCTGACTTCGAAGACACTGCCGTCCTCCTGGTTTTCCACCTTGGCGCCCACGACGCGTTCGCCTTCCCGCAGGAAGTCGACCACCCGTACCCGGTTGGCTGCATACGCGCCGTAATGGGCTGCAGTCCTCACCAGGTTGACCACCAGCCGGGCGTCATCGACTTGGGCGTCGTAGTAGCGGATGGAGCCAACGAAGGCGTCGTCCTTCAGGCTGGGAGCTGCACGCAGGGTGCCGCGCCGGAAGAGGTGCTTATGCATGGGCACGCCGCGACTGTGCCCGGATGTCAGGCCCAAGGTGTCGTAAAGCAGGATGCCTGCGCCGACGTAGGGGCGCTCCCAGAAACGGCGGGTCAGTGGATACAGGAAAGGCACAGGGCGGACCAGGTGGGGTGCGATCTGCTGGATCAGTAGCCCGCGTTCCTGGAGTGCCTCCTGGACCAGTCCGAAATCGAGCATCTCCAAATACCGGAGGCCGCCGTGAATGAGCTTGGACGAGCGGGACGAGGTTCCTGAGGCCCAGTCCCTGGCTTCGACGATGCCGACTGTCAGCCCACGGGTCACGGCATCCAGCGCGGCGCCGGCTCCAACAACACCGCCGCCCACAATCAGGATGTCGAGCTCCTTGCCGGCTTCCGCGGTGGCTTTCAGGACTTCGATCGACGCGGCGCGGGATTCCGGGCTTAATGCTCCCTGGAAATTCCCCTGCGGACCGCCTGCGATATCGCTCATCGGACCCCTCCTCAAACGCAACAGCTGGTAGTTCCCTACCCTACTTGTTGCTCGCCGCCTTGGGCAGGGCCGCGATCGGGGTGGGCCCGATCAGTTAGTTGCCCGAGTACGGTGACACGACGACGTCAACGCGCTGGAATTCCTTGAGGTCCGAGTATCCAGTGGTGGCCATGGAGCGCCGGAGCGCACCAATGAGGTTTGACGTGCCATCCGTGTGGTGACCCGGTCCGAAAAGAACCTCTTCCAAGGGACCGACCGTACCGACATTGACGCGGTCACCACGGGGCGTTTCGAGGTGGTGCGCCTCCGGGCCCCAGTGCCAGCCACGGCCGGGGGCTTCCTCGGCACGGGCCAAAGCGCTCCCGAGCATGACAGCGTCGGCGCCCATGGCGATGGCCTTGACGATATCGCCCGAGCTGCCCATGCCGCCGTCGGCGATGACGTGGACGTAACGGCCGCCGGACTCATCCATGTAATCGCGGCGCGCGGCAGCGACGTCGGAGATGGCAGAAGCCATGGGCGAGTGAATGCCAAGCGCGCGTCGTGTGGTGGTGGTTGCACCGCCGCCGAAGCCAACCAGCACACCGGCAGCTCCTGTGCGCATGAGGTGCAGTGCGGGCGTGTAGCCGGCGGCTCCGCCGACGATCACGGGAACGTCGAGCTCGTAGATGAACTGTTTGAGGTTCAAAGGCTCGTGGTTCTTGGAGACGTGTTCCGCTGAGACGGTGGTACCGCGGATGACGAAGATGTCCACGCCGGCCGCCACCACCGTCTTGTAGTGTTCCTGGGTGCGCTGCGGGGTCAGGGAGCCTGCAACAGTGACGCCTGCGGCGCGGATCTCGGCAAGGCGGGAGCTGATGAGCTCAGGCTGGATGGGTGCCATGTACAGGTCCTGCATGCGCCGGGTGACGGCCGGGCTGCTGGTCTCGTCCGCCAGTCCTGCGATCTCGTCGAGGACCTTCTGCGGGTCCTCATAGCGCGTCCAAAGTCCCTCAAGGTCAAGGACGCCAAGACCACCCAGACGGCCAAACGCGATGGCCGTATCAGGGGACATCACGGAGTCCATGGGGGCTGCGATGACCGGGGTCTCAAACTTGTAGGCATCGATCTGCCAGGAGACAGAGACGTCCTTCGGGTCACGTGTCCGGCGGTTCGGAACGATCGCAATGTCATCCAGGGAGTAGGCACGACGCCCACGC
>Ga0256899_1000452_pt1 | contig 14331 bp, 15 predicted proteins | sample MC6MC0687MT_FD_190202 | JGI IMG/M metagenome (GOLD analysis project Ga0256899, IMG submission 190202) | Metatranscriptome of enriched soil aggregate microbial communities from Iowa State University, Ames, United States - MC6-MC0687-MT... | ecosystem: Environmental > Terrestrial > Soil >...
CCCACAGGGAGGAACGGCATTTCCCGTAGCATCCACCGCAACAAATGCCCTGACTTGAAATTCATGGTGTTTCAGCATTTCGGCAACAGCGCTATGCTCAGCGCAAAATCCCATGGAGCAAGCTGTATCAATGCTGATTCCAGTATAAATATTACCTGCAACTGTTTCTATAGCAGCTGCCACACCAGCATATTCAACAAAGTCATTTAATTTTTTTGTACCGGCAAGCCCGCTTGCTATTTCTTTTAATTTGTTTGTCATATCTTCCTCCTATCCGATTCTAGGTATGCGATAAGGTCGCCACTTTCATGCGCTCTTCTTCAAAAAACGACAATAGCTCTCGCGTAACAAATAGTTGCAGATCGTCTTCTTTCCATATTCGCCATTCGAGACCTTCTGTATGCTTCGGTGTGAATCCGAAAACAACCTCTGTAAACGAAAAATCAGCAAAACAACTGATCACTGCGTTCAGATCAACTTCATTCGTGGAAAACAGTTCTATCATATACAAAATATTATTTTCCACTTGTACCACAACAGCACAGTTTAACTCTTCAATATAATAAATTGATTCTTTAAATCCCATTGTGGGATAAGCATAGCAATAGAAAAGGGCTAGACCTTTACTTCTAGTTTGAAATTGTGTATTAGAAACAGCCTGTTCCACCAAGTTTTCAAATAGCTTCAGATCCTCTGCATTGTCGAGGTTCAGCTTACGTTTGGTCAATACTGTGGTCATATTCGTATTTTTAACGGTTTGAAATACGGTATATTCCGGGACTGGGAAAAAGTCAAATTTTGGATAAAAATCCAGCACCTTATTATTCGCAAACAAAAACATACCTTTAGTTTGATGCACAAAATCGTTACTAATCCGTCGTAACAGAAAACTGCTCAAGCCTTGACGCTGGTAATTTTCATCAGTCATTACTGTTCCTAGTTGGAGTAATTTTTTCCCTTCTTGTTCAAACAGACTTACTGTGGCGTGTGCTACTATTTTATCCTCATCAAATAGAGAATACAAGATACAATTATCATCCCAAAAACCAGATTGATAATAATTTTCAAAATCAAACTCCCAAAAATGTTGTGTCATTCGATTAAATTCCAATCGTAACGTTTCGTTGTCCTGATAACCAATGTACAGCGTATAGTTCTTATCCTTAATCAGTATGTTTTCCGTGATCATTAGATCTTCTCCTTGTACCAGGCCAAAGCGATTTTTTCCTGTGCTTTTAAAAATAGATCTTTCCCCATATTATAATCATTTCCATCCTTCCAATCGAGTTGAGTTAATTTTTCTTTGAGCTCCTGATAGCTTTCCCGGATCGTTGGGTGTGCGATTAGATAGTCGCGTAATGCGAGGTGTCTTTTCCAATCGGACGAACCCTTTACAAATGCATGCAAATGTGCGATACGAAGGTCATGATCATGCAAGATCGCCGGTATATCATCCCCAATTTTTACGACATCCGAAACGCCAATTTTATATATAGGTTTTTTCAGTAATATAAAAAATCGGCGTTCTGGCCAGTCCTGATTATATTTTTCATAGTAAACAATATTCGGTAGTTTCAATAAACCCGGTAACCAGTCTAAATCAGTTTCGTTTTCCACCCCGATCTGTATATCAATAATTGGTTTCGCTGAAAGACCTTCCACCGCAGTACTGCCGATATGATCAATTTGAGGGTTTAACGGTTTCAATAGAAATTGTAGCTCTAGTTTAATGGATTCAAATTGTTTTTTCCATTTTGGATCATAGGGTTCAAAAGGTAATATCATTTAAATAATTGTTTAAAATTCAATACATAGTTTGTTTTATACTGGCCTAATCTATCCAGTTTTTCACACCGAACAGTACTTGCTCTGATAGATTGGATTACCCCTTAATTAAATAGATTGAAGCCGCATAATAAAGCCAAACTTTGGAGGCAAAATTAAAGCTTTTCGATTTGCAATAAGCATCCATTTTTTTGCATAATGTGTGCATATTATAAGATTTTAAAGATTACAACTTCTTTTTAAAGCGTAAGCCACATCCTCACTGCTATGGAACACAGCGCTTGTTGTCGCCATGTAGATGTTTCTCTACAGGAAAAACTTCATTCATTAAACAATACTTCTTAAACAAAAAGTTCCATTTAATTTTGCGTCAGAAAAGCATTTGCCATAATCGCTATCATATTACTGACACATAAAAAAATACACAGCTTTTACTTAAATATTTTTGGATAAGGGTATAGCTAAAAGCTTGGTATATAACATAAAATTACATTAAAATAAAGAAATCCATTACATAAAATATCTAATTACATGAATTTAAAGTCTTATCGTAATCTGAAAAACATACTAATGCTAACATGCATTGTACTAACGGGCTCAAGCCTTTACTCTTGTAAAAAGAGTGGTGAAACTACAGATTTAACAGGAGAAACAGTCGTTAAGATCAATCTACAGGGTGTTGAAGCCTATACTGAGAACGATGGTAACGCTGTAGGTCAAAAACAGGGATCCACAAAAGCGTCTCTTGCGTCAAACAATACATCAGATGTTCAGGAAATGACCGTCCCTTTTGGTAACGGATGCTCCATTGATGTTGTTCTGACAAACAGTTCAGCGGCTGCTGTAAAGAAAGGATTAGTTGCTGCATCGAGTCCAAAAGTTGCAGCTGCACAAGTAACAGAAAAACCACTGGACAAAGATATCAAGTATAAAGTTGTTGTTTATGACAACCAAGGTACCTATGTTACTGAAAAGACATACAGCTATGGCGGTGAATCAACTGCAGCTGGCATCGCTCTTGACGCAGGGAAAACCTATACCTTCATTGCTTATTCCATTAACAGTACAAGCACAGTACCCAATATCAATAACCAAAACAAACTGTCTTCAGCGAGTTTAGATAATATCAGCGGAGATTTAATGTTTTTTACAGGAAACTTGAAATTGAATACGGGTGTAAACAACTTAAATGTTGTGTTAAAACACCGCTTCAGTCAGATTATCACGACCTTGACAATGGATCCGAACATGACCGGTGCAATCACCAAACTTGAAAATGCAGTCTTTAAACCAAGCCATTCTACAGCGAATTTCAAACTATCGGATGAGGCTCTTACTTACAATGGACTGAACAATGCGGGTGTATTGACACAATTTCCGAGCTTAGGAACAGGCTTACGTACAGTAGTTAGTTCTCCTTCCCTATTGATTCATCCTGGGACTAGCACCGGAACACTTAACTTAGGAACGCTGACGATCGATGGTGAAACCAAGTCAAATGTTAGCATCCCAAATGTAAAGATCAATCCAGGACAGAGATATGACCTCAAACTTAACTTCAAAACCTGTACACAGAACGTGACAAGTGATGGACTAAACTGGAGTTATCCTGAAACCACTTCCGGTCGCAGAAAAGGAATTATAAAAGATGGTACATTCTATGCAAATGGCAGTACGATTGAACGCAGCTTCACCGCACCGGTAGCAGATTATGGTTTTGTATTTGATATTACTGAATTGGACAACGCTTTCAATATGGAGGTAAATGGTATCAAATTGGCGAAACAGGAAATTCAATTCCAGAATGCAGGCGCATCTTCAACGCAAAATATCCAGTTTGCTGACGGTAGTAAATATGAAGGCACGGATGTTCAAACAAATAAAAGAGTCGGTAACATCTATGACTTAAGAGGTACAGCAACAAAACCGTTGATAAAACTTGTGATCAGCAGAACTGGCCAGGTGACTATGTTTGGTAGCAAGACCTCCGGTGGTGAGTTGTATCCACTTGTATTAACCAATGGTAATGCATTCAATACTTTCCCATGGAATGGTACACAAAGTAATGCAGTGAAAGTTACCCAACTGGTAGATGGTAGAACAGTGATTAAAGGTGTGGGTGCCGGCAAGAAGAAAATACCTTGTAATTAATTACTAGGGTATACATTATAAACGCAGCTCGATAACGTATCTATGACATGCCAGCGATAACAACAATCGCACAGTCTATGAGGAATCGTTTCTGATACTGCATCACAACAAAGCCAGCAAAAAACATTTAATGTTTTTGCTGGCTTTGTTGTTTTTCTTTAGACCTCTTTCCCCAAGATCTTGGTCAGATGACTGACATCTGTCAATCCAAACTCATCAGCAATTTCCTTTAAAATCATTCGTCCAGCGGCAATGCGTTGCCGAATAAGTGTATTCCGATATTGGTGGATATAAGTCCTAATGGTCATACCAACCTGACGTTTGAAATAGGTACCCAAATAGTCAGCAGCAATATTGAAATGAGGGGCCATTACCTGAGATCTCAACAGGTTTGGCGTATATATATTTTTATGGATATAACAAAACATTGCCTGTAGGTCGCGACTTCTAGTACCATCCATCTGTAATTCGGGCATATTTCTCACCAGCAGCATTGAAATGCTGAGCAGCTGATGCCATATTAAATCTTGATTCGCAAAGATATCGTGTTTTAGGGAGGCAATCACATTAAACAACAGACGAACAGTCTGTAGATCAGCTGCAAGAATAGGGAAACCATGCTGATGAGTTTCCCTGCTTTTTATTAAATACTCCAATTGACGAGTTAAATGGCCCGATTCGGCCGTAGTCCGATAGATGTAAGCATCTGTAAATTTTAAATAAATAAAATGCGTCTCCTGCTTAATATCAAAATAGTGATACTCTTCTGGTCCGATAAAGAAAACAGCATCACTTTGATAAGGTACGGCATAGCCATTGATCACATGACTTCCCTCCCCACTCAAAATAAAGATAAGTTCGTAGTGATTGTGATTATGCTCCGGATGTGTCCAAACGCTGGATTTAAATTCCGAGATCAGGATAGGTTCAAATTGTCGATAGCGTTCCATTCCAGAAATTTACAAAATTATAGCCGATTTTTACCTCTCTTCGATTCAAAGCAATGCTAATTTTGTTAAAAAGCAGTTTATATGAAAACTATAAAAAATACGGCATTGGTTGTGGGCGCCAATGGTGTTATCAGCACAAATCTTATTGAACATCTTAGCAGTCTTGGAAACTGGGATATTATCGGTCTCTCCCGTCGTGGCGGGACCGATCATGACCAGATTCGTTATATCGCTGTAGATTTACTGGATTTAACAGACACGGTCAACAAACTAAGTGCATTGACCACTGTAACGCATATCTTTTATGCCGCTTATCAGGACAAAGACAGTTGGGCAGCATTGGTCGAGCCCAATTTGAGGATGTTGGTCAATGTTATAACGGCTATTGAGCCAGTAGCCAAATCCCTGCAACATGTTAGTCTTATGCAAGGTTATAAGGTTTATGGCGCCCACCTCGGCCCATTTAAAACACCGGCCAAAGAATCTGATGCTGGTCATATGCCACCCGAATTTAATACCAGCCAGCTACAATACCTTCAACAGCAACAAATTGGCAAACAGTGGACTTGGTCCGCTATCCGGCCATCGGTTGTGGGTGGAACGGCACCTGGAAACCCGATGAACCTTGCACTGTTGATAGCTGTATACGCTACTATTTCCAAGAAATTAAATATTCCGCTTCGTTTTCCAGGCAAAATTGGCGCATACCACACCTTACTCGAGATGACAGACGCTACTTTATTGGCAAAGGCAACTGTATGGGCAGCAACAGAACCTCAAGCGGCCAACCAGGCGTTTAATATTAACAATGGAGATTTATTTCGCTGGAAAGATCTCTGGCCCAAAATTGCAAAATATTTTAATATGGAAGTCGACGCGCCCCTCCCCTTAAACCTACAAACTATGATGTCCTATAAAGAAAATATATGGGAAGACATACAGAAACAACAGGGATTGAATTATAATTATCAGGAAGTCTCCGCCTGGGCATTCGGCGACTTTGTCTTCTCTTGGGATTACGACTTTTTTGCGGACGGTAGCAAAGCACGAAGATTCGGTTTCCATGAATACATTGATACCGAGCAGATGTTTTTTCGGTTATTCGATGAGATGCGGAACAAACAGATCATTCCTTAAAGAGAAACCTGTTTCATGGTGGTCTTTATTGCTGCCATGAAACGGGAAATGAAGTCCAGCATTTCAAGCAGCTAGCTATTTGAAATATTAAAATGAAAAATTGATTTGTCTGGTTACAGACAACTGTAGATTTACATTCGTGACTGTATAGTCCTTTTTTGTCTCAAAAAAGTTCATTTTATTATTGATCATCATTCCGTAAGTGAAAGACCAATCATTCTTGGTGTAACTGGCCACTGTCCTGGCCAATACAGTTGGGTATACTTTAAAACGAAAGTTCCGAAAATTTTCGACATCGTTTCCAATGTTAAAACCAATCGTTGTATATGCCGTGATGAGCCAATGCTGACCCAGGGCCCAGGAATGTGCATACCCTCCTTGTGCTCCGACTTGAAGATTGTCAAGATTTTGCACAAAACTACCGTCAAGCCCTTCAAAATCCCGCAGTTGATGCCAATACACATTGGCTCCTAGCAGGAAGCTCCCTGCACTCTGAACCTGTTGCTCGCTTCGTTCAAAGGCTGCTTTTAATGAAAACCGCGTGTGATTGAACACATAGGTCTGCTCGAGTCCCATCTGATTGATTTTCATCGCAGGAAAAAGCTTAGTATTCTTTCCATCCACGGCAAAGAATCCTTTATAACGCTGAAAATAGATATCTGTTACAAATTTTCGACCATAGCGATGCACCTGAAAGTCTGTCGAACTCGTTTTACCGTATGTCTTGTCTTTTAATGAAACAATCTTTGTGCCCACAAGAAAATTAATCATTGTATTCCGGATCCCCAATCCCACTCCGATTTTCAAGGGGTTATTCGGTTCAAAAGTTTTATCTTCAGTGGTCATATTGACTGCGCTTGTAGAGAGATAACTCGTTATCCAGGATGCATTGGGATAGGTATAAATAAATGTTGTGTCTATCTCCTGCCCCTTCGTGTAATGACAGAATAAACATAGGATAAAGAACAGCAATAAATTCCTGCGCATCAATAATGGGCATAAAGTTTTCAATAGTACAATCTGTATGAATCTATCCAGTGAATATACAGCTTATCTCGTAAAAACAATGAGTTTCCGGCGAGGTCCTTATCACATTCTTTTTTTTCGAACCAAGAAATCCAATGAAATTAGAAAACAAAACAAACTAAATCAGTTAGATAAATAATTTAAAATATTTATTTTTAAATTATTGCAACCTAAATTTCACTTATGGGTCTTATTTGTCCGTGAACACAGAAACAGCTATACAACGTCAAGCAGACCGGGAACTAGTCTCTCAGATCCTCCAACGGGATCCGCATGCTTTCCGTAAGCTTATCGTTGATCATGAGAAGCTCGTCGCGCATTTGGTTTACAAAATGATCCCCGTCGCTGCAGATCGCCGGGACATTGTACAGGATGTCTATATTAAAGTTCACAATAATCTAAGACAATTCCGTTTTCAGAGCAAATTATCGACCTGGATCGGACAGATTACGTATAACACCTGTTTGCATTATCTTCAGAAAAAACGCCCTATCCTCATGGAAAGTTTTTTTGAAAATGCTGATTCGTCTTATACAGATTATAAAATGTTACAAGCAGCTAGCAACGAAACAGAAAATAGGCTTTTTGCTCGCGAACTCAGCCAGACAATAGCACAGGCTGTGGCACAGCTCTCCACATTATACCAAACCCTGATCGGATTACATTACCAACAGGAATTGAGTCTACAGGAGATTTCAGAAATCACACAATTACCGGAGGGTACCATAAAATCTTATTTGTTTCGCGCACGCAAGCAATTAAAAGATATTCTACTCAAATCACAAAAAAGAGAGGAACTATGAACAGTACACATTTAACAGAAGAACAGTTGCAGGCTCTTGCTGATTCCACTGACGATACAACAAGATTGGAAATGGATCATATTTCCACCTGTGCAGTATGCAGAATCAAATTTGAAAACTATCAGTTGATCAACTCTACTATCCAAGAATTACCCATAGCAAGCTTTGATCCTGATCTACCCGATTATATTGTCGGCATGCTAATCCCCAAAAAGGCTCCAATTCATTGGGCAGCCCTCCTTGTGGCAGCCTTAGGTGGTATATTGGTTACAGTTGCTGCTGTTATCTACGGGAAACAATTTATCACGTTATTTATTCAGCTTCCCAATATTTTACGCTATTGCTTTGCCCTCCTCCCACTTTCTTTAATCAGCGTACAGACCATACTATCCCTCATCAGATATCGACAAAAAATGAACACCATCATAAAAAAAACAGATTCCTTGCAACCTAAATTGGATTGGTGGGTCTGATATACTATAAAATCAATTGTATGAAACGCATTTTGAACTTAACATTGGTGCTGCTTACAGTCAACACTATGCCGACGATGGCTGCACAACAAGCTACTTCAGTGATGGAAGATAAGGAAGTTGTTTTTTTCTCGCTCAACGCGATTGCTGTTTTGCTGTCCATTTGGATTGCTTCCTCTTTTTTGCTTAAGCTCATCAAGCTCTTCTTAAACGATCGTTTGCGCAGAACCCTGATTGAAAGGAATGCACCTTTGGAGATCGTTACTGAGATCCTTCCGAAAGAAAACAATATTGTAGAACTAGCCTTAAGCTGGTGCTGTGTATTATTTGCGGGATCTGTCGGACTCACGTTATGCTATTTTACCCAACCCCTTGGTTTTCACTCAGCCATTATCCTGAGTATGAGCTTAGCATTCGGTTTACTCGTTTACTATTTCATCCGTAAACATAAAAATCAATCATGAAAACAAATTACACCCTTATCGCAATAGCTATGCTATGTATTGGCTTATTCGTATCTGGTAAAAAGCTATTTGATCAATTTGCTCTCAATCATTCCAAGACTACTGTTATTTACAATGAAGTTGGCCCGCTCTGTACCTTAACGGCTAGTTTTCCAAAAGCAAAAACTGCATCAATTGGCCAATACATTAAATCCTGGAGCGAAGAAGCTGGTAAAGCTTTGGTTTTGTCAGGAGATACAGCGATATTATCATCCGTTAATGGCCCCCATTACAAGCTCTATATGGATGAAACAAACCTAAAAATCATCGCAAATCGCAATCAATTTGACCGGACTGCATATACCCTCATGAAAGACGACTACAAATTGCTTACAGATTTTATTACAAAGGGAAGTGAGCCAAGCAATTAAAAGATAAAACAGATGAAAATAACAACACAGCTTCTCGCCCTTAGTTTGAGTTTTGCCGTGTTTATTGCCTCCAAAACTCAAGGCCAACAAAATCTACCTGTGATTCAGGCCAGCAAGCCTATGGTAAGTATCCGTGATGGAAAGTTATTAGCTAAGGATGTATGGAAATTAACCCCGACAACCGCACCTGATATTTACTATGCACAGGTGCCGAGAGCAGAACGTAAGATCACATTTATTACTGATAAGGATTCCATTTCTTTTACGACTACTTATGGTAAAACCTATGATTTTATTATATTAATGAACGGACAGGATCGTATTCTGACGCGCATATCGGCCAATTATGAGCAACTATTAAATCCGACCGTACGCTCTAAACCCGCGATACAATCGTCGGATACCATTCCCTTTTTTATGAAAAATAGTCGTCTTTATTTTAAGGGAAACCTCAATGGCTACAAAAACTTGACGATCATGTTTGATCTAGGGGCGGGTATCACCTGCCTCAGTGAGCAATCTCCTGCAAAAGCGGCCGTCAAATTTGATGGTCACATCAGCGTCCAGAATACGGATGGGACAAACAATGAACCCAGCGCCAGTACCAATAGTTTAGAAATTGGTGGATTACGCTGGGATAAAGTTCCGTTGGTACAAATCCGAAATCTAGCAGATGGTGAAGATATGATCATTGGAAATTCACTGTTCCGGGACAAGATTATCGAAGTTGATTACGAGAAAAAGATTATGATCCTAAGCGATCATATAAACAAGAATCTACAGGGTTATCAAGTTCACTATGTTGACTATTTCCAACATCGCCCCCGATTTGAAGTCAATATCAAAGTCGGAGAACGGGATTATCCCTTTCATTTTCTATTTGATACCGGTCGGGATGGCAGTATGCTTATTGGGGACGATTTTACAAATCGTTATCATCTCTGGAGCAAATATCATTCGTTATTTTCTTTTGGCAGAAAAAAGATCATTGTCATCCCGGAGCTCAAAATCGGGAGCCAGGTATTTAAAAACATTGTAACCAATACCAATAATCCCGATTATCCGAATGCCAAGCAAAGTTTATTGGGTAATAAAATATTAAATCAATTTAATTTTATCCTAGATAACCGCAGCGGCAAAATATATTTGAAAGCAAACAAATACCAAAATGACAACTACAGCGCATACAATGAGTTTAAGCTGGCAAGGATGTTAATTGTAATCTTGATTATCGGACTGTTGCTCTTTATAGGCTATCGTATCCGAAAGTCATATCTTCGAAAAAGGTCCTTGCTATAAACTCAATTTTCACGCTGCCTACATTTCAGGAAACCTATCTCCTACGAGATTAAGCAAGATATTAAATTCTAAATATGCTTTCAGATTGGCCAAAACGAGTGTAAACCCTTCGGTGCTATCGCGCACCTCAGCGATCAGCTTTTCGGGCGTATCATGTTTGATTTCATTGGTTACGGATACAAATGTTCCTCCTTTAATTTTATTGAATTTCCATTCAACAATGGAGGGGCTGTCGTGATTACGCCAATTGAAAATAATTTTTTGGTTTTCAACGATTTCCAGTACATCAACATTAACCTTATGGTTATACATCTCCCACTCCCATTCAATATTCTTTCCTTTTTCTAATTTTCCCGAACTCTTGGTAAACCAGATTTTAGTAGTAATCGCAGGGTCTACCATCGCTTGAAACACTTCAGCGACATCTTTCCGGATAAACATTTCTGCTTTTGCAAAATTCTTATTCATTTCTCTATATTTTGTGACGGATAATGTATCTATTTATTCAAATGGAGAACTCATCAAATTTCGATCAGTTTTAGGATGCGATATCTCTATCTATAATACATTTAAAAATAGTAATTTTCTTGACAAACAGATAATTCGTAAATATTGTGCAATCCATTGAGATTGACATCAGCCGACCATAAGCTGTTTAAATAACGTACAAAAGAACGATGTGATAAAGCTCGTTCTTTTGTATGTTAATTGCCTATAGTCACAAAATCATTTAATAAAGTGACACTACCAGGGACGATAAAAACTTCATCATAACCTTCCCCCCATTGTTCTTCACCAACAGAAAGTACACCAACGATGCGTTCTCCCGGCAAAAAGCTGTAATCTGTCAAATCTTTAAAAAAGCCTAAACGACCATATCTTCCGCTGTTTGGCAGGGCGGGAAAAATGTCTTCTGCGGTCCATTTTTTATAGGAATAAGGTACTATATTTTTTCCCTTCCTGACTACATCATAAGTATAAATTTTCCCTTCTGGCAGTGGGGGTAATTCAACGGTCACAAATGATTGTGATAGGGGTATGCTAACTCTTAGTTCTGGACTTAAATGTGTCACTTCTTCTGTCATTTGGTCCCGTATGTAAAAAACGAGATCCACATCCCCGCCTAAAAACGTACTTTGTCCAAATTCGATTACGGGTTTGAATTTGAAAGTCAATGACATACCTTTTGGATTTTTTAAAGCAGGTAATGTCATGTTCTCAAGCACCTTTTCTCCATCCAACAAGAATTTCAGTGTCTTATTTGAATCGGCATCCATGAGTGTTTTGGTAAAAATCACCTCATTCTTACCTTTAATTTTGACCGAAAGCTCTCTTTTTTGATCTTTATCTAGGGGAATTTCTAATTTACGGGTAAGTTGTCCCCCAGAAAAGGTTTGAGCGACTATTTTCCCATCTATGAAAAATTCTACATCCCTATCAATTGGATTTACATATAAATTGTAAAATATACTTTTATCATATATTTTGCCATTATCATACAATATTCCAATTTGATGATTGAAAATAGCAGGGTCAATGTCATAACTTCTTAATATTGTAGTTTTCCCTTTTTCTCGAACTTGAACTTTTTGATCTCCTTTTACAATATTTACTTTCATTGATTTGGGAAATGTGTGAGATGCTCCTTTTGTGCTGTCTAAAATCACATTATTATAGACAAATTCCAAGGGTACTGAAGTAGACCCATTAAAGGTTACTTCCACAATCTTCGCACTAGCCGCGTCATAAAGCTCTCCTTTCTGACAGGCCTGTAAGAAAATTAAGAAGAATCCTAAAAGGCTTATTAGTCTAATTAATGCTTTATTGTTGGTTTTCATTTAGATGATTTACTTTTAGAATATGTTATGGCATTCAATTGTATTCAAATTTTAACAGTGTACAAATCTATTACCATATTCATTGGTTGCAAAAAACCGGGTGGTGATCAAATCATCACCACCCGATAAATATTTTAAATCTACAAAAGCTTAATAGTTAAATTTTGCCCAAGTATATGTAAGACCTGGATTAAATCCAGCTTTATTAAAGAACGGTTGTGGAATACCAAATGCTGGAGCAGGAGCGCCGACCGGAGCAATTGTATTACTGCCTAAATCATTGTAACCCGCAGTTGCAGCCAAGGTAAACCCATGTATTGAAGTACTTTGAACACTGGTTGAAGCAGCTGTTGCATCACTATTGATTTGCAATCCTGTTTTATAACCTGTAATTTTTGAGTTTACTAAAGCTAATTCTGCACCACGACGCACAAACACACCAGATTTGAAACCAGGGGCAGTGATGCCAGTCTCATCCTCCGTACCAATAATGCGAACATTGCTGAATGTAGGTTTTGTTTTCGGCGTTAAAGTGAATCCGGTCGGATGGTTATCAATTTCAGAACCATTTGAATCACTGTTTGCAGGATTTGAACTCGAAGCACTATGTGAAGATGTTTTATTTGCAATTGCAATTGAGTTCGATATTGTACCTTGATAACCTAGGTCAAAATCAAACTGATCATCATCATTGGAGAACGCAACAAGATCAGAAGCATTCACACGACCTCCGAAAAATTCGAAACCATCATCCAAACCCCAGGCTACCTCCACATTGTTTAAAACTGTACCCGAACCAACAGCACCCAAAGTCAAACCATTGACCTCATTGTCAGCAGACAATTTGTATCCAGCGTACTCAATACGTACATATCTAAACACACCACTACTTTCGGCATTGTTAGCGTCTGTGTTACTTCCATAATAATTTGCAGGAATATCTTGCAATCCTTCGATCAATTTGCTACCATTATTTGTAGGCTCATTCGTACGTGCATTTCCCAAGATAATTACACCACCAAAATCACCGGCTTTTCCAACAGTCGCATTATTACCATCCAACAGGTTACGGCTTGTGAAGACAATTGGATTAGTAGGTGTTCCCGAAGCGTTAATTTTAGCACCTTTTGCAATTACCAAAACACCATTTGCGGTGCCACCAACAGTATTGGCAGTTGACTTAATATAAGTACCAGCTTGGATAGTCAATGTTACCCCACTTTTTACAGTTACAATTCCAGAGATTTCATACACATTGCCCGAAGTCCAGGTTGTATTAGATGTAATATCTCCAGAAACGGTTACCACAGGTAGTGATGACTGCGTGTAATCAGCAGCGGCAGTACTGCGTTTCTCAAAAGTATCATTTTGCAGGGCATTGTCCTTATTACATGCAGTTAAAGCTGTTGATGCGATTGCTAGGATCGCTAAAGTTTTATTTAGAGTTTTCATTATTTTTAAATTTGATATTGTGTTAAAAGATTATTAATTTGTTGCCAAATACTTAGCAGGTCAGCTTGTTCTTCGCCCTGGGCGATTTGCAAATTGGTTTGGTTTTCTTTTTAGGAAGCACATGACTTGTATATGCATTCAAGCGAGAGGTCCGTTTCAGCAAAGCCTTTCGCTTTTTTATTATAGTCTTCCACTTTATCCTCCTTTCTATTTGTCGATTTTTTTAAAATTTATATGTAATTGATGTTCCGAAGCTTCTTCCAAATCTTTGTTTGAACATGATAATATCCCCTTCATCATAATTTATATCACTGTATCCGGGCTTCAATAGTGGACCTCCTGTAGTTGCCCCACCATCTGATTCATAGCTTTTCGTATTGTTATAGATGACTGAAGCCGCATTTAAAATATTTCCAGCATTGATTTTTACTTCTAACCGGCTATCTAAAAATTTGTAGCTGACTTGGGCATCCAGGATTTCCCTTGGTCTTTCATACTCTGTTTCCTGAGTGGATTTTCCCACAAACGAGGTTTTTCTCCCAG
>Ga0256899_1000464_pt1 | contig 14133 bp, 1 predicted proteins | sample MC6MC0687MT_FD_190202 | JGI IMG/M metagenome (GOLD analysis project Ga0256899, IMG submission 190202) | Metatranscriptome of enriched soil aggregate microbial communities from Iowa State University, Ames, United States - MC6-MC0687-MT... | ecosystem: Environmental > Terrestrial > Soil >...
ATTTGGGGTTGCAGTTAACGTGGGTGTGTTGATTAAGGGCCGTTTTCTGAGCGTTACGTTGCCTTTTCCTGAAGTCTAGTCTTATTTATTCATCTTATAATTTATACTCGCGTTGAACCTGCGGGTATATGATGCGCGTATCTTCTTTTCCACACTTTGTGGGGCTCCAGGGCTCACTGTCGCCCAAACGAAAACGGCCGCTGCCTCGGCGAGATCTCCGATGTTTGCGCCCAATTTGGGCTACGTGAGCATTTTTGTCTTGTGTGTGCGGCTGAACGCCGCGGCATGCTTTCTCTGGGTCTTGTAATGGCTGTTTTATGATTCGCCGCCTGGCTTCAATCTCAATCGCGCGCTTGAACGCGCCGCCCATTCCCGCTCACTATGCCTCACTGAACGTCTGGCATGCCTGCTCTCTTCTTCTGCCCATTTTTCGTAGCATGAGGAACGCGCTTGCCTTTCTCCTGCTGGCGCTCGTCCTCGGGCTGCTGGGCTGCCTAACGCCCACGACAGCGACACACATTGCCTTTGGTACAGTTTCTTGGACCAAAGTGACTGGTTACGCCAACCGTCTCTCTTTTAACATCGAGATGGCTCTGCGTACCTCTTTCGACTACACATCGTTTAACAGCAAGGGTGACCCATACGTTGGCTGTATCAACATCCCTCCGATCTACTACCAGGGCTCCTACGGCGTCTGCTACGCCGTCTACATTCCTTACCAGCAGGTCTACCCCGCCGATGATTGGTTCTCCGGCCGTCGCACCATGGTCATGGATCTTCCCCAGACTTCGGCGGGCCGTGCATTCACGGCCACCATTTCCAAGTGCTGCCGTCTCTCTACGTTGCTCGAGGAGAACCAGGACAAGTACTTCTACATTCGCTCCGTAGTCAACACGAACCAACGCACGGCGTCGCCTATCACTACGGGCATGCCGCGTGAGTTTTTTCAGCTCGGTAAGCCTGTATCCTTTCGTATTCCCGCCGTATCGACGCTTGGCAACACGATGACCTACGCCCTCGCGACGACGGAGGAGTCTGCGCTCACGATTCCCGTTCCTTGCGGCCAGAATGTGCCAAGCCATTCATCCCGCTGCGACGCCGCGCGCCTCCGCGTTGACTCCACGACGGGCGCTTTCACGTGGACGCCCAATGTTGCAGGCCTGTACGCTGTGCAGGTCCGCATCACCGAGGGCCCTGTCGCGACGTATCTCGACTTCATCATGGAGGTTCTCGCGGACTGCTCAGAGAACTGCAACAACCCGCCGTACTTCTCGCCCGTCCCGCCGGCGGTTGTCACCGTCTACACGGGCACCGCCTTCACGTTCGACATCTCGGCCAAAGACGACGATGTCATTGACACGGTCACCATCACAACCTCGGTCCTGCCCGATGGCGCGACTTTCGTCGAGATGGTACCGGGCAACCCGACGACGTGGCGCCTGTCGTGGGCTCCCACGATCGACCAGACCTCTGTCAACATCTGCTTTAAGGCCCGCGACTCGCGCGGCTCCTTCTCCGTCGGCAACCAGTGCGTACTGTTCCAGATCCAACAGAGCGACTTCATCCTCGTCACGGGCATCATCCGCGACTTCCGCCCTACGCATGCAGACTTTAACAAGACCACCGCGCAGACGTACAGCAACTTTGTCCGCGACACGCTCGGCACCGACGAGAAGCCCGTCTACGTGGGCCCGGCGCCACACGCCAGCGGCGTGACAGCCGCCTCGTTTAGCGACTGGTATCATGACAAGGATGGCGTCAACCTCGCGACGCTTTACACAATCACGCTCGTCCAAGGCAGCAACACGCACTCGTCCAAGCGCGTCTTTTCGCTCTTTGACTCGCTCTTTTACCCGATCGACGGCCGCCTCTTCAATGACGGCGTCTCAGGCCGCAACCAGTTCTTCACGTACGAGGTCCACACGTACATCGAGTACCTCGGCGGCGAGACGTACACGTTCCGTGCGTCGGACGACATGTGGGTCTTCCTCGAGAACAAGCTCGTGACGGCGAACCTCGTCGGCACGCGTGCGGTGAAGTCGCAGACGGTCAACATGGACGTTATCGCCCCGTCGCTGAGCCTCGAGCGTGGCAGCAACTACAAGGTCGATCTCTTCTACTCACACCGCTCTACTCTGGACCCGTACCTGGGCGTCGAGCTCTCCAATTCGTCGAGTTGCAGTGCCATTTCGCTTCTCAACGCCGACCCTGCGCTGCTGACCTTGTCGACGCCGCTCAAGTTCGAGACCTTTGCGGCCTCGGACGCCTCCTTCCTCCGCTTCCTCGGAAAGGCTGACTCGAGCGCGCTCGCCGGCGGCAACCTGCGCATCATTTCTCAGGCCTCGCCCTCTGAGTCCGGCGCCGTGTGGGCCGCGGAGGGCAACACGCCGACGCTCTTTAAGGTTCTGAACGGTTTCCTCGCGACCTTTTCGTTTGTCGTCACCAAGCCCACGGGCGGCGGTGCAGAGGGTTTCGCCTTTGTTTTGCAGGCCGACTCCCCGTCTGGGCGCGGCACGGAGGGCGCTAACCTCGGTTACTCCGGTCTTCGCAACTCACTGGCAATTGAGTTTGACATGACTCAGAACACTGGTAAGTCGGACCCTGCGTTCCAACACATTTCGCTTCACACGGCCTACGCAGGCGTGAACGACGCGCTCGAGTCGTCGGCCTACTACCCGGCTGGCTCCACCTATGCTGGCAACTTGCCGAACCTACCCTTCACGTTTGACAACGGCACGCGCCACGATGTGCGCATCGAGTTCCTCCCTGCGCCCTCGGCGACATGGGTCCGCGTCTACGTCAACGCAAACATCCGTCCGCTCTACGAGGCGCAGCTCGACACGGCCAAGCTCAACACGATCTTTGCCAACGGCGCCTATATGGGCTTTACCGCAGCCAACTCGGATTCGCGCGTCGCCAACATCGACATCACCAAGTGGACGGCCGTGATTGTGCCCGCGCTGGCGTCCAAGTCGCGCGTCGTGGCGGCCCCGCCTCTGGTGGTGGCAGGCCAGGACAGCTTCGTCGACGTCCAGCTGCGCGACGCCTGCGACAACGCCGTCAGCGCCGCCGGCGAGTCTTCGAGGTTCACCGCTTTCCTCGAGCACTCGTATGTCCTCGAGGACAACGCTGGTACCACGCGCCCGCTGACCGTCGCAGTTGCTGTCAGTGACATTGGCTCTGGTCAGTACCGCTTCACGTACCGCCCGACGCGCGCCGGCAACTATAACCTTCGTATCCTCTACGCCACTAAGGGGACCCCGGAGCTCATCGGCAGCGGCGTCGTCACCGTCGCAGTTGTCCCTGGTGCCGCGAGTGCTGTTGAGAGTTCTTACGAGTATGGTGCCTTCCCTGTCGTCGCCGACTCTGGAAGCGCCTACGCCGACGGTCTCGTCTGCGCTGCCTTTGACACAGCGACCAACTTGCCGGCTATCCCGTCTGGCGTTCCCAGTGCCACGGCCTTGATGCGTTTCGCAGCGACTCCAGCAGTTACTTTTAAGGCTTGGTTCGAATCGCTTCCCGCCACGACGGTCATTTCGTGCGCCGTGAAGCGCTACTTCTCGGCGACCGCGTCGACGTCGTCGGCCCTCCGCAACCAGATCCTTGCCGCCTTCCCCAGCGCTGGCGCCAGCACTGCCTTCAAGCTGGTGCTTTCGTCGTATTCTGACATTCGAACGGGCTTTGCGTTTATCGGCCGCAAGACTTCTGCGACGGAGGGAACTCTCGCCGATTCGACGAGCAACATCTACGACATGACGAAGCGCCTCACCTTTGAGTTCAACGTCTCGGATGGGAGCGATGACAAGGTCACCATGGTCGCACAGTCGGCCTCCGCCACGGGCGGCTCTTTCTGTTACCTCCAGGCCATTCCCTCGGTCTACCGCGTTCGCGCTAACGTCCGCACGTCCTTTATGATCATCGCACGCGACGCGTACCGCAATCTCAAGACCAATGCTGACACGACGTCGACCTTTACGTACCGCTTTACGCCGACGCTCCCCGGCACCGTCGAGGCGCCGGCCTATGCGGCTCCTGGCTACTCCAGCGCCTACTTCCTCTCCACCACCACGGGCGTTTTCTCCGTCAACTTGCGTCTTAACGGTCTCAACGTCGGTGCCGACTTTAACGTCAACTTCGAAGCCGGCCCTGCTCACCACACGACGTCTATCGCCACGGGCGCTGATCGCGGCGGCGAGGCCGGCTCGGACATCTCGTTCCAGCTCCAGCTGCGCGACGTGGAGAACAACGCCGTGATCTCACATGTGGCGTCGGATATTGTCACTGGCACCGCCACCCTCAGCTCTAACAAGGATGTCAGCGTTCCGATGTCTTTTACGTGGAACAAACCGGCGGCGCGGCTCGACGTCAAGTACTCGAGTACCGTCGCCGGCGTCTACTCGCTTAAGATCATCATTAACAACGGCAACCACACCGGAACAGATGGCCTGCTGGTGACCATCGCGCCTGGTCCGTTCAACGCGGCTAAGTCCGTGGTGTATTCCGGTACGTCGCTCGTGACGCCGCCCCAGGCTACGGCAAACGTCGGCGCCCAGTACCGCACTATGATCCAGTCACGCGACCAGTACTGCAATAGCCGCAGCGACAACGATCTCGGCGTTGCCACTCTTGATGTCGCCGGCTTCCCCACGGCGCCAACTGTCAACTATGAGGCCGATGGTCGTTTCTACTATGACTGGCAGGTGACGTGGCCGCTGACGACCCCCGATCGCACCGTCTCCGTCGCCGCTGGTGCTGCGAAACTCCGTGTTGGCGCTCCCAACGTTGCTTGCGCTGATGCCGGCACCCAGGACTTCGTCGTCTCTGGCCGCCCTGGTCCGATTGGCCAGCCGTCGACTCTAGCGGCGCCTACATCGCAGCCCGCGTCTGACACGTTCACGCTGACGTACAAGGTGACGATGCGCGACACGCAGGGCAACCTGCGCGTGACGACGGCCACCGAGGCTGCCGAGGCTCTCTCGGTCCAAATGACGGGCGTCATTGGCAATAACCTCATCACAGCCCAAACCAAGTGGGGGTCGTGCGACGACACTGCGCACACGTGCGACCTGCTTGCGAGCGCCACCGTCTCAGGCACGTACCGCATCGTGATCCGCATCGCTGCAACTGGCGAGTTGATTACGGACAACGGCAGCGACGCTGGTATGCCCGGCCAGGAAGCCCTTGTTACGTACCTCGCCACGGAGCCGAGCAAGTGCACGACTGACGGTGACCTCAGCGGTGGCGCAGGTACACTCACGGTCTATGTGACTGACCGCGACAAGTTCAGCAACATCCGTTCGCTGGACGCCGACAAGCACGACGGAACCGCGGGCTTCACGCTTGTCCTCGCCACCAAGACCACCGGCGCGCCAAAGCAGATGACCTACGTGTCAGCCGGCAGGTACACGGTTAGCTTCACTGGCCCGCTTGCGGAGGACGTCAACAACAACACTTACCTGATGCGCTTCCACTTTAACAGCGGCGCAGCATTTGCCACGTCTGAGGCCACTGTGCCCGAGGACGACAAGTGCTACGCGCGCGTCATGGAGGGCTCGACGACCACCCCGTCGCCTCTCGCCATCGCCGGTGCGTTTTCCGTCGGCTCCGAGATCGTGCTACACGTCCGTGACTTCAACGCCGAGGGAGTTGCCCGCACGTCGTCTCTGACCCTGTCTTTTGTCGGCTCGTCTGGCGACGACACGCCCAACCCTGTCCCATTCACCACGTCGTCGTCGAGCACTTCCAGCACCAACGAGTTTGTTTTCCGCTTCACCGTCTTCCAGGCCGGCAGGCTCAGCTTTATGCTCCGCTGGGGCAACCTCGTCTCGAACGTTCACGGCTCGTCGCCCTACACACCGTACACGCTCACCGTGAGCCCTGGCGCGATGTATGCTCCCGCGTCTTCGATCACGAATCTCGCGAACAGCTACGTCGCCGGCGCCAACAACATCGCCTTCAGCATTATTCCCCGTGACCAGTACAGCTACGATATTACGGTCAACCCGAACGTGAGTCCCATCGCGACGGTGAGCATCAGCGGTGTCTCGGTTGGCTCCGGCGCCACCTTCACGTGGAACGCCAGCACCAAACAGCTTGACGTGAAGATCACGACCACACGCGCGGGCCTCGCGACGCTCGACGTCGTTGTGAACTCACTCTCTGTAGGCGGCCGTACCTATGCGCTCCGCATCACTCCTGCGGCTTTCAGCGCGCCCCATTCGCGCGTCTCAGGCACGCAGGTCTCACAGCTTTCGTTTCCCACGCTCGCGCGTGCCGGTACCGCGTATCCGATCTTCCTCTTTGCAAACGACGCGTACGACAACCAGTTGACTGCGACCGCTGCGATTGAAACTGCGCTCAACGTCGGCGGCACGGACGTCACATCTACATTTACCTTCGTCGCCAGCAACATCTTCCAGACGACCTACACGTTTGTGGACCCGACGAACCCGACCGGCGTGGCTGTCTACGTTGGCGACAGCGCCAACTCTGGTTACGTCCGCGTGCGTTCCGGCGTGCCTGACGCCGCACGGACGACCGCTGCATCGACGGAGTTTGCTGACAAGACCACGTCGGTCGACAGTGACGTCACGATTGTCATTAACGTCCGCGACGTCAACAACAAGCCATGGGTGGCTAACCCGATCACGCTCGCCAACGACCGCCTGCTCGTCTCTGCGCTGCTTAAGAACTCCGGCGGTAAGTCGACGGTTATCCCCGTCACGCAGGCCGCTGACACGCTGGGCCGCTACACGCTCACAATCGCCGCGAGCCTGTACCGCGCTGCTGGCGCCTACTCAATCTCGCTCAACGTCGAGAACATCAACATCGCCACTGTGGCGCTGACCGTTGAGGCTGGTGTCACCGACCCAGCGCGTACGATTGTGTCTGCCTTTGCGGCGCCGTACAAGTCCAACACAGAGGGCACCGTCAGGATCACTCTCCGCGACCGCTTCGATAACTACGTCAACCGCGACAACGGCGAGGAGACGCTTAACGTCGCCTTTATCCGTGGCTCCCTCGTCTGCAACGCGCACACTCACGCGGAAGAGGATGTTCCTGAGCATACGATTGCGAACTTTGTGCTGACCCAGCCTGTGTGGACGCCGTCCCCGGATCCGGGAGACGCAGATGCTTCGTACTACACGCTCACGTATCGCGCCCTCGAGTCCGGCTACTTCACGATGCTCATGAACGTCACCATCAACGTTGACAGCGCGAAGGTGCTGAAGCAGCTGTCTTGCTCCCAGCAGCAAGCCTACACTCTCGAGGCGCAGCCCGGCGAGCCGGACGCTGCGTTCACGACGTACGAGCTGCAGGGTACGACCAACGCCGCCGGCAACCTTATCGCTGGCAACACCTACACCTTCTTCATCCAGCTCAAGGACTCGCTTGGCCAGAACGTGACGCTGCCGTGGGACGACATTGTCGTGCTCGGTCAGCATTCGTCCAAGCAGGCCGACTGGCTCAACGTTGACAACGACGACTCTGGTACGCCAAAGGCCGATGCCCTGGAGTACATTGACTACTTCAAGCAGGGCATCTACTCGGGCCAGATCGAGCTCCGGTTCCGCCCGCGTCGCGCGCACGTCAACTATGTCGTCTTCCTCGGCCTCGGCGCCACCAACGGGCCCCGCATCACGCCCAACGGCCCTCAGACTCTGACGGTTGAGCCTGGTGCGCCATTTTCCGTCGGTATCCCCGCCTCGATCCCTGCCGCAACGGCAGGCCAGCCCACGCTCTTTGTCGGCCACATCACTGACAAGTACGCCAACGCTATCACGTCCGTGGACACCGCCAGCGCGCCGTTGATCACGGCACTGCTCACGCGCCAGCAGTCGACTATCGCGTCGCCCGCGGTGCTGCTTGATCTGCACCAGATCACACCACTGACGACGACCAAGTCTACCGGCGAGATTGAGTTCAGCTACACGCCCGTCTGGGAGGGCAACTACGCAATCGCTGTCGTCCTCCGCACGAGCACGGGCATCTATCTCGACGAGGCCACGGGTTCGGTTGTCATCAACCACGCGACGTGCGCCTTTGCGACGCCAGCGACGCCCTACCGTTGCCCCTCCGCGAGCAACACCCCCGGCACCTGTGTCGCCTCGCAGAACTTGTGCACCGGCACCGCCGCCTGCTCCGGCTCCACCCCTGTGACTTGCCCCAACGGCGCGTGTGTCGCCTCGGTCCAGCTTTGCGCCTGCCCGTCTGGCGTGCGCTGCGCCAACGGCGCGTGTGCGAGCACTGCTGCGGACTGCCTCGACCCGAGCCCGTGCCCGGCCGGTCAGGTAGCCTGCATGGCCAACAACGCTGCAACCGGCGAGTGCCGCCTCTCGGCCGCTGACTGCCCGACGGTCGGCGTCTGTCCCCGCGGGCTCATTGTTTGCCCCAACAGCCTCTCATGCGCTCTTGATATCGCTTCGTGCCCTCAATCGACAACAACGTGCGCCTTCCCTCAGAAGAGCTGCCCAGACGGCCGCTGCGCCCGCTTCATGGACGACTGCGCGACGGCTAAGACGTGCCCGGCCGGCAAGGTGCTTTGCCTGACCGACTACAGCTGTCAGGACAGCGCCAACCACTGCCCTTCTCAGTACAAGTGCAACGATCCGACATCGAAGCGGTGCTGGACCGGCGACTGCCGTGCCAACTTTGGCGATTGCCCGTCGCGCGTCACGTGCCCCGTCGGCCAGGTGCTCTGCGAGGACAACTCTTGTGCGTCTTCGCTCGCTCAGTGCGCCGCCAAGACAACGTGCCCGCTCGCCCAGGTCACCTGTCCCGATGGTACTTGCGCCGAGAACATCCTGCTCTGCCCGTCCCAGATCACGTGCCCGACCGCGACCCCGGTGCTGTGCTCAGACCGCTCGTGTAAGGTCAACGTCGCCGAGTGCGTCCAGCCCCAGCGCTGCCCCACAGGCGCCACCACGTGCCCCGACGGCTCGTGCGCGCAGGGCACGCCCTGCCCTAGTGTCAAGACCTGCCCGGCTGAGAAGCCTGTGCTGTGCTCGGACCGCTCGTGCGCGGCCTCCGCCTCGGGCTGCACGACTGTTCCCGAGTGCCCCACGGCGCTGCCCTTCAGCTGCCCCGACGGCTCCTGCCGTGCCACGCTGACCGACTGCCCGTCGCGCACGATCTGCGCCGTCACGTCTCCCATCCGTTGCGCCGATGACACGTGCCAGCAGTCCCAGGCCGAGTGCCCCACGCAGATCACTAACAGCACCACCTACGCGTGCCCGTCTGGCTACGTGACGTGCGCCGGTGGCGAGTGTGCCAAGAGTCTCGTCTTGTGTCCGACGCACGTGACGTGCCCTCTCGGCTCGATCAAGTGCGCAGACGGCCGCTGCGCGCGCGCCAGCGAGTGCCCCAGCAAGGACGCCTCGGAGAACTGCGCCACGCGCGGCCTCATCCAGTGTCCTGTCGCCGCCTCGGGTATCGCCTGTGCGGCCGCGCTCGCCGACTGCCCGACGGGCCTGGCGTGCCCGGTCGACACGCCCGTGCGCTGCCTCGACGCTACGTGCGCCGCTGCACTCTCGCAGTGCCCCGCGCTGCCCACCGACACGGCAAACACGAACCGGAAGCCGTGCCCTGACGGGTCGTGGACGCTCGATTCGTGCCCGTCGGCCGTGTCCTGCCCCACATCGGCGCCCTACAAGTGCTACGACCAGTCGTGCCGCCCTTCGGCCTCTGACTGCCCTGTAGCCGGCCCGTGCGGCAGTGCGACTCCGTACCGGTGCTCCAACGGCGCCTGCTCGGCCCGCCCGTGGGCGTGCACCGCGGCCGTCGACGGCGTGTGCGACCCGCAGAGCAGCACCCCGATCAAGTGCCCGCTCGTCGATGGCACCGCAAAGTGCGCCGCCAAGCTCGATGACTGCACTAGCTCGTTCGACAACGACCCGACAGGCGAGCGCCTGTACTGTCCGGCTGGCTTCACCCGCTGCCGTGACGGCTCGTGCTCGGAGACGGCCACGGCCTGCGCTGCCTATTCGTGCCCGCGCTCGTTCCCTACGGTGTGCCCGAACGGCTCGTGTGTCAAGACTGCGGCCGAGTGCCCGCTCGAGAACGGCTGCCCCACGGACGCGCCCATCAAGTGCCCCGGCGTCGGTGTCTGCCGCGCACGACTCGCGATGTGCCCGGCCTCGACGTGCCCCGCCCTCGGCCTTCTTTCGTGCCCCGACGGCTCATGCTCGACCACGTGCCCGCGCCGCGCGTCGGGCTGCCGCTCGGGCACTGTTCGCTGCGCCGATGGCACTTGCGTCAGCGACTACGCTCAGTGCACGTCGAAGGAGAATCTCGCCAACTCGTGCCCCGGCAACCGCCCGATCCGGTGCTCCAACGGCCTCTGCGTCGCCGCTCGCTCAGCATGCCCCGTGCTCGACAACACGCTGTGCACGGACCTTACCAAGCCGGTGCAGTGCGCCGACGGCCAGTGCCGCGCCTCATCTGACCTCTGCACAGTGATCGCGCCGTGCGCGACCGCGGGCTATGTGCGCTGCGACGACGGCTCGTGCATGGACGCATCTTCGGACGCTAACGTCTGTTCGAACCTTAACACCTGTCCCACGGGCATGGTCCGCTGCAAGCAGAGCTCTTTCCTTAGTATTTCGATTCTGGACGGCCTCTGCGCGCCATCGCTCGGCGAGTGCTACAGCTCCAACGGCTGCCCTATGAAGAACATGACGATCCAGACCCGCTGCGACAACGGCCGCTGTGTCATCAACACGAGTGGCGGCCCCGATCAGTGCAGTGCTGGCGTCATTCTCGCCAACGGCTGCAGCTCCACGTCTCCCTTCAAGTGCTGGAACGGTGAGTGCACCGCCAATGCGGCGAGCTGCCGCGCCACCAACGGTTGCGACGCGACCACGCCCTACCGCTGCCCCAACGGCTCTTGCGTTGAGTCGGCCGCGACTTGCGCCGCTGACGGTGTGTGCACCGGCATCACGTGCGCCGACGGCGCCTGCGTCACGGAGCAGTCCCAGTGCGATACGCTTGTCGGCTGCTCGATCGCCACGCCCGTGCGCTGCGCCGACGGTTCTTGCCGCAAGTACCCTGCCACGTACCGCGCGCTGCTCCACAACGCGACGCTGTCCGCTGCGGACATGTGCACGCCTGTCGTATCATGTCCCAGCTCGGCGTACACGCGCTGCGAGAACGGTGACTGCGTCGCCGACAAGAACGACTGCGGTGCCGTTAAGTACGACTGCGCCGCGGCTACGCCATTCCGCTGCCCCTCGGACGGCTCATGCGTGGCCGACCCATCGACGTGCACCACCAGGGGCACGTGCCCGGCCGCGTCCCCAATCCTCTGCCCGAACGGCGCGTGCGTCAAGTCCATTGTGTCGTGCCCCACGTCGACGGACCCGAAGCGCACCGTCCTCTCGGGCCCGTCCACGCGTCCCTCGTGCGAGGGCAAGCCCGTCACGTGCTTTGACGGTTCATGCCGCGCGACCTACTCGGAGTGCATCAACTGGGCGACTGCAGCGGAGACTGCGAGTACGGCCTGCGACGGCGTCCGCTGCTCCGACGGCGCGTGCCTCCCTGCCTCGAGCGCGGCCTCGTGCCCTGTGATTGATGCCTGCCCGATCGGTCACTACCGCTGCTTTGACGGCACGTGCAGCACGACAGCGTGCGCCGCCGCGCCGGCTTGCACGGGTGAGAACCAGATCCGCTGCGCCGACGGTGTTTGCCGTCCTTCTGGCACTTGCCCGGCCTTTGACGGTTGCCCCGTGACGTCGCACCTGTCCTACTTCTGCCCGAACCGCGAGTGCGCTGCGGGCCCTGACGGCTGCGATGCCGCTGCGACGATTGACCCTGACCAACGCGCGCTGGAGCGCATTGCAGAGGGTGCACGCATGGCGTCTGTCGCTGCCGCCGCGGCTGTCACCAGCGGTTTCACTGATCTCCGTGCGTCCGCCGAGAACGTGCTCCGCGGCATGGGCCTGCGCGACGTTGCTGCGCGCATGGACGCTGCACGCGCGGCCGACTTTGCCCGCGCGCTAGCTGCCAAAGACACGGCTGCACTGGCCGCCGCGTTTGTGACGCTCGCCCACTCTGATAGCACTGCGCGTGCGTGCACGAGCGACTGCTACGCCTCGTTTAAGGTCAACACGACGTCGTTCGTCTATGACCCGTCTGAGTCGTCGCAGGAGTACCTCGTCGCGCCCGCCGTGACGAGCTTCCGCGTCCGCGCCTTCTCCGGCATGCAGGTCGACTCGACGCGCGACCTCACGCTTTACTTTACCGGCGTCCCGGAGTCCACCATGGCCGACGGCACTAATAAGGTCACCTATTCGCGCATCGAGACGTTTGGCCGCGCCATGACCTTTGCGCAGACGGTCCTCTCGCCTGCCATTTCGTGCCGCGCCGGCGACGGTATCGTCGAGCCTTTTGAGGCGCCGCTACTGCTGCAGGCCAACATTGACCGGACGGTGTCTCCCGCGTACGAGGACGTGTGCCTCGCGCGCCTGCGCCGCTTCCCTGAGCTTAACTACGAGGTCTGGGAGTGCCTCTTTACTGAGGCAGAGCGCACGAGTGGCGACACCGCTTACTCGGTCAAGGCTGACCCGTCGGTGCAGCCCAACCTCGTGTCGTCTTACATCACGACGTGCTCGGACCCCGACGCGGCGGGCTCGCAGGCCATCTATGCCTTCATCCACTCACCAACGGCGAGCTCGCAGGTGTATACGCGGTCGACGGATACGTTCTGGCGCGACAATGTCGTGTGGATCATGCTCGGCATCGCCGGCGGCCTGCTCCTTCTCGCCGGCATCATTTACACCATCTCCCGTCTCACGCGCTACTCCGGCAAGCTCGAGAAGGCCAAGGTCGAGGTAGCGGCGCTTGAGACTGAGGTCGCAACGATGGAGCAGCACGGTGGCCAGACGGGCCGCAAGGACGACCAGGTGATGATGACGGCGAACCCACTTGCAATCCAGCTCGAGACGCTGCAGAAGAAGTTCGACGATAAGGACCGCGAGCTTCAGCAGGAGCGCAACATGCAGCTGGCGCAGAAGTCCGCCGAGCGCCAGATCATCATTGAGCAGCTCGCGGCCGAGACGGAGAAGAACCTCGCCGAGCTCGAGCGCATGAAGGCCCGCCTCAACGCCACGACGGGCGCCGCCACCGGCCCGACGCGCACTGTTGCTCCTCCTGTCGCGCCGCAGCAGCCTGCCTCCGTGGCCTATGCCGTCTCGTCGCCTACGGTCGGGCCTCAGTCGAGCCCCATTGCTGGCCCGCTGTCGCCCACGGCCTACGCTGCGATGCCGGCGTCGCCCATGGCTCCTCCTAAGCGCCGCGACCTGTAAACACCCGCACGTAGCAGCTGACGCGACGGGAAACAGACGCCCCATAGCGCTTGCGTGTCCCGTCTTTCTCTCCTTCCTTTCTCTCTGAGATGCGTCTAAACCGGCGCTCACAAGTTAACGTGGTTTGACCGAGCAGCGGAGATTTCTCCGCCGCGCTGCGGTCGCGCCACAGATGTACAGAACCCCTTCTTCTTCTTTTTTTTTTTTGTTTCTCGTTTCGTTTTGTGTATGCGCGTTTCTTTTTTCACGTATCGTGTTTGCATTATGCACAGCTACGCTATTTTCGTTTTCTATTCCTCTGTTAATCTGTCTCTAGGCTTCTTTTTTTTTGTTCTCACTGGGCGCAGCGCACCCGTGAGCATGCGGCCGACGTGGTGCCCGCCTCCGACTGACGCCGCGGGCGCAAGAGCAGTGACAAACTAGGAAATACACTTAGACTTTGTATCAGACGCGGGGCCCTCCGGCCCTCACACTCGGTATCGCTTGCAGGTCGTGTCGCACTCCGCTGGGCGCTCGTTGTCGCGCGCCGCTCGCCGTCCTGCTTCCTGGCTTCCTCCTCCCCAGGCCCGCGGGGCGCGGGCGGAGTGGCCCACGCGCGCTTAGCGGCGGCCACCCTTTTTCTTAGCGAACTGGCCCATCGGGGTTTTGTTCAGGCGGGCGCTATAGCTCGACATGTCGGCAGCGCTCTCGGCAGTGTTCTTCTTGGTGCCGGTCTTGCGGCCGCCGCGGCCGTACTTGGCGTCCTTGGCCTCGCGCTTGAAGTTGCGCTTCTCGCCACCGCGGTCATCGCGCTTGAACGAGCCGCGGTCCTCACGCTGGAAGCCGCCGTCGC
>Ga0256899_1000475_pt1 | contig 13973 bp, 2 predicted proteins | sample MC6MC0687MT_FD_190202 | JGI IMG/M metagenome (GOLD analysis project Ga0256899, IMG submission 190202) | Metatranscriptome of enriched soil aggregate microbial communities from Iowa State University, Ames, United States - MC6-MC0687-MT... | ecosystem: Environmental > Terrestrial > Soil >...
CTCAAAAGGATTTACCTTTTAAGCTAACATATCCTTATTCGTAACACTAATTTTATCTTATGTTGGCAAGCAGACGTCATAAATGGATCATCCAGACCATTGCTGACTCTTTTGGTCGAGATGACAAGAGTATCGAGGACCTCCTCAGATACGACAAGCACGTCCACTTGATTGACGAATTCCTGGAAGGCAAAGGATCCCCCAAGATCTTTATCTACTACCAGCCTTCAGACACAAATGACGGAGTCGCCGATTCAAATCATATTAATTTTGAGCTGTTTATCACAGACGGTGAAAGCGACAAGCTGAAGGAGAAGGCCATTTATTTCTTTAGAAACCTTCCAGAAGGAAGAGCCGTCAACACCGGAGAAAGCTACGACAATGAAGTACTTTTCGGAGAAGTTTCTCCCAACACAATTGTTCAAATTGACGGTGTGATGAGCAACGTTTACGAGCCAATGATTGGTTACTTGGACGGAGGCGATTGGGGCGAGTGCAACGAGGATTTGAAGCAAGAGTTCCTTTCCTCTACCAAAAAGTTTGCCGCTGATTTGCAAGAGACCATCAAGTCCTTGAGCAATGGCTACACGATTACAACCTTTGATCATGCCGAATACAACGCCAAGAACACCGACAAGGACAAGGCTGAATTTTTGCAGAGACACTTTGCCAGATGGTTGGACGAGATCGATCGTCTTTTGAGCGATGACCAAGAGCAAAGAAAGGAATCTTCTGACTCTGGCCCAAGAACTGAATTGGAATACTGGAGATCAAGAATGCAGAGAATTACCAGCTTGAATGAGCAAATGAAGACTCCCGATTTTATTTTGGCCAAGAACACCCTGTTGAAGGAAAGAACCAAGGACCCCAAGCAAAGAGGAAATGAAGAAAACTACCAGAAGCTCATGTCTCAATTCAACTTGATCGATATCAGCATCACCGACAAGCTCAATGAGGCCAAGGATAACGTCAAGTATTTGACCACTTTGGAAAAGTTCATTGAGCCCCTCTACACTGGTACTCCTCAAGAAATCATTGATACTCTTCCCGCCCTGATGAGCGCCATCAAGATGATTTACACCATTGCCAGATACTACAACACCACTGACAAGATGACCAACTTGTTCATCAAGATCACTAATCAAATGATCAATAACTGCAAGTCCAGAATCCAGGAAGGAAGAAACACCGACAAGATCTGGGACAAGGACCCCGCTGAGCTGATTAAGGAGCTCAAGAACTGCATCAGTTTGAACCACGCCTATCAAGAGCAATATAACTTGGTTCGTAACAAGGTCGCCGATTTGTTGAAGGGCAAGCACTTTGATTTCAGTGTGACTGCCATTTTCGGAAAGTTTGACCTGTTTTGCAGAAGAGTGTCCAAGTTGATCGACATCTTCTCTACCATTATGCAATTCAACGCCTTGAAGCGCCATAGTTTCGAAGGGATCGAGGTCATTACCGATAAGTTTGACAGCTTAATTGCTGGATTTAGAGGCAAGAGATACGATCTCCTCGACTATCAAAACAACAAATTCGATAGAGAGTACGTTCAATTTAACGTCGAGATTGCCAGTCTTGATAACGACTTGCAAAACTTTATCAACTCCAACTTCTCCAGATTCAGAAACATCGAGTACTCCTTGAAGCTTTTGAAGAAATTTGAGAGCATCTTGATCAGAGACACTTTGAAGCAAGACTTGAAATCCAAGTACAACCACGTCCTGAACAATTACGCCGCTGAGCTCAATGCTGTTGAAAAGATTTTCGGCGAGTGGAGAAACAATCCTCCAATTGTGAGAAACATGCCCAACGAGGCCGGTAAGATCATCTGGGCCAAGCACTTGTTTGACAAGATCACCAAGCCCATCCAGACTCTTCCCTCCACCCCAGTCAATCCCCAAGAGCTCAAGAAGTACTACGGAACCTATAATAACCTCGGTAAGCAGTTGACTGTTTACGAGATGTGGTACTATCACAACTGGTGTGAGAACATCGAGAAGGCCAAGGCCGGACTTCAGGCTACACTGATTATCAGACACACTACTTCAAAGAAGCCTGTTGTGAACTTTGATTTGGAAATCTTTGAGGTGATCAGAGAAGCCAAGTGCCTGGAAAGATGCGGCAAGAATATCCCTGAAAGCGCTCGTATAATTTTGCTTCAAGAAGAGAAGTTCAAGCAATACTATAACGAGCTCAACTACTTGTTGAGAGAGTACGAAAGAATCATTGGCAAGATGAAGCAAGTCACCAGAGAAATTTTGAGACCCCACATTGAAGATCTGGAATTCAAGCTCAGACCCGGTATGCTCACCTTGACTTGGACCTCAATGAACATTGACTCTTACCTTGCTCATGTCCATGACGGTCTCTCCAAGCTGGAGCAATTGATTATCAGCGTCAACGATATCATTGACAACAGGATTGAAAACAACTTGAAGGCCATCTCCAGAGTGATGTTGGTCGACCTGCCCCAAGACAGCAAGTCTTTGTCACTCGAAGAGTTCGTGAAGATGCAACAAGAATTTATCCAAGAAAACACCAGATTCCTCATGTCAAAGAACTTGGAAGTCGAGAAGGCCGTTGATGACTTGATCCAAACTATTTTGAGATATCCCCTCGATGTTCACGTTGGACCCGTTTCCGAAGAAGAAAAGAAGAACATCAAGAACTACTATATCTGGTACTTGTACCAAGCCTTGCTTAACAGCACTCAAAACTCATTGAACGCCATGAAATACCGTGTCGTTGGCAAGAGAGGACAAGGCCCTGCTTCCTCCCAACAATTGAAGCCCTTCTTCGAGGTCGATGTTCAACTGAACGGTACAATCGTGAACTTGAACCCCTCATTGGACGATATCCAGAAGGCGATCAACAAGGCTGCCAATGCCGTGTTGAAGTGCTCCAAGAACTTGTACAGATGGGACAAGAAGGAGAGTTCAGTGTACGATTTGATTGCCCAAGAAAAGGAAATTGTCAAGGTTATCATTTACTTGACTGGTTCAATCCAAGGCGCCAAGAACAAGGTCGCTGAGGTGCTCCACTCCTTTGACCAATTCGAATGGTTGTGGCAAGACTCCATCAATGATTCTATCAAGGAATTCAACAAAAAGACCCCCAGTTTGTCTGATTACGAAGATAAGTTGAAGAAGTTTGACGAAGCCGAAAGACAAATTGAGGATATTGAGGCCGTGTTCAAGATCGGAGCTATGGCTTTGAAGACCGAGAGTCTTAAGCAAGGTCTCAAGACCTGGGTCGGAGAATGGAAGAGCCAATATGCTGAAGATTTGCACAAGCGTGCCAAGGCCTTATTGGACCAATTGAGCGAGCAAACCAAGAACTTGCAAGGCAAGCTCCAAAAGGGAGTCAAGGATATCGACTCTTTGGGAATGGTGATGGCCACTTTGGAAGAGATTAGACAACAAGAAGCCGAGATCGACATGAAGTTTGGTCCCGTGTTTGAAATGTACGAATTGTACAACCAATTCTTGCCCAACAACACTCTTGACACTCAAGAAATGGATGCCAGATCCGTGTTGAAGAGAAACTGGGAAGCCCTTATCACTGAAGCTGATGTCAAGCAAAAGGAACTCCAACACAAGCAAGGTGCTTTCTTGAAGGAGTTGAAGGAAGATGTGAAGCAGTTCATCTCTGATGTTGGCAAATTCAGACAAGATTACGAAGTGAACGGTCCTATGGTGCCTCAGATCGCTCCCAAAGAAGCCGTCGAAAGACTGAGAAGTTTCAATGATGAATATGGAGTAAAACTCAAGAAGTTTGAGATCAACAGAGGCGGTGAAAACTTGTTTGGTTTGAAGAATCAGGAATACCCTGCCTTGGAAAAGACCGGAATGGAATTGAAGAACCTGAGACAATTGTACGATTTGTACACCAAGGTCTTGGATCAAATCAACCAATGGAGAGAAACTCCATGGGGCGACCTCACTTTGGACTTGATGGTCGAAATGGACGAGCAAATCACCAAGTTTGCTGAACAATGTATCAAGCTCCCCAGAGATTTGAAGGAATGGAGTGCCTACAAGGAGCTCAAGACTGAGATTGAAAACTTTAGAGAAATGATTCCCTTGGTTATCTCCCTCAAGAAGCCCAGTATCCAATCTAGACATTGGAAATTGATTATTGAAATTACTGGCAAAGAGCTGAATTACGAGCAACAAGACTCAATGTACTTGAGAGATTTGTTGGAAGCTCACTTGTTGGATCACAAGGAAGATATCGAAGATATTGCTGATTCTGCTGATAAGCAGCTCAAGATCCAATCTTCACTCGATGAAATCAAGGTTACCTGGACCGATGCCGTGTTTGAATTCTCCAAGTGGAAGACCAGAGATGTTCCCTGTGTGTTGAACGGTACTCGTGTGGGCGATATTATGGAAAAGCTCGATGAAGACTCTCAGACTTTGGCCTCTTTGAACGCCCAAAGACATGTTGCACCATTCGCCAAGCCCGTTTCCGATATGATTTCTACCCTCTCTGATGTTTCTGAAACCTTGGATCAATGGATTAAGGTTCAAGTTCTGTGGACCAACTTGGAAGCTGTGTTCACATCAGGTGATATTGCCAAGCAAATGCCATTGGAAGCCAAGAAGTTCCAGGGTATCGATAAGAACTGGCTCAAGATTATGGAAAAGTCCTCTGAAATCAAGAAGGTCGTTGCCTGCTGTCAATATGACATGCTCAAGACTTTCTTGCCCGGTCTTCAAGAGGGTTTGGAATTGTGCCAAAAGTCATTGGAACAATACTTGGAAGGAAAGAGAAAGATCTTCCCTCGTTTCTACTTCGTGTCTAATCCCGTCTTGTTGAAGATTTTGTCTCAAGGTTCTGACCCCGAATCCATCCAAGACGATTTCGAAAAGCTGTTCGATGCTATCTCCAGAGTCAAGTTTGAGCGTGCCGACAAGAAGTCCAACTTGAAGATGATTACCCATATTATGTCCGTCGTCGGTAAGGATGATGAAACCATCGAGCTCGGAGTTCCTTCCAAGTGCGAAGGAAACATCGAAATGTGGCTCAACAGATTGAAGGAACACATGCAAGAGACCTTGAAGGATATCGCCAAGCACGCCTGGGACGCCTGCTTGATTCTTCCTTTAAGAGATTTGATTAACAGATACCCCGCTCAGATTGCCCTCTTGGGTATTCAGATGATCTGGACCTACAAGATGGAAGAAGGTTTGAGAAGAAGAAATGATAAGCAGATGTGGGAATCCAAGAAGAAGTAAATCCACGGTATCATGGAAGTTCTTACCGCCATGTGTTTGGAAGATTTGGGAACAACTTTGAACCGTACCAAGATCGAAACATTGGTTACTATCCAAGTCCATCAAAGAGATATTACTATGGAATTGAAGTCCAAGGACGAGAACGATTTCGAATGGCAAAAGCAAACAAGAATTTCTTGGAAGCCCGAAGTTGATAACATTGTGATTTCCATCACAGATTGGGACTCTCCTTACTGCTACGAATACTTGGGTGCCAAAGAAAGACTTTGTATCACTCCCTTGACCGATAGATGCTACATCACCTTGGCTCAAGCCATGAGTATGTACTACGGAGGTGCCCCTGCAGGTCCCGCCGGTACTGGTAAGACCGAAACCGTGAAGGATCTGGGAAGAACATTGGGTGTGTTCGTCGTCGTCACAAACTGCTCAGATCAACATAGATACAAGGATATGGCCAAGATCTTCAAGGGTCTGTGCCAATCTGGTCTTTGGGGTTGTTTCGATGAGTTCAATCGTATTGACTTAGAAGTCTTGTCCGTCGTTGCCCAACAAGTTGAAGCTATCGGAACTGCCAAGAAGCAACACTTGAAGGAGTTCAACTTCCCCGGTGAACCCAACCCAATTAAATTGGAGCAATCTGTTGGTTACTTCATTACCATGAACCCCGGTTATGCTGGTCGTCAAGAATTGCCCGAAAACTTGAAGGTCTTGTTCAGAGGTGTGGCTATGATGATGCCCGATAGAGAAATTATTATCAAGGTCAAGTTGGCCTCCGTCGGTTACAGCTCATACGACGTTTTGGCCAAGAAGTTCAGAGTCCTGTACGGTTTGTGCGAAGAACAACTCTCCAAGCAAAGACATTACGATTTCGGTTTGAGAAACATCTTGTCCGTGCTCCGTACCGCTGGTAACACCAAGCGTGCTGAACTCAAGTCTGACGAAGAAATGTTGTTGATGAGAACATTGAGAGATATGAACTTGTCCAAGTTGGTGGCTGATGATGTGCCATTGTTCAAGTCTTTGTTGACTGATATCTTCCCCAAGCAAGGAGATCCCATCAAGAAGAACTATCCCGAGATTGAAAAGTCTGTGAAGAAGTTGGTTCCTCAACATCATTTGATTTTCCACGAAGATTGGATCCTCAAGATTATCCAACTTTACGAAACTTCTTTGGTTAGACACGGTTTCATGTTGGTCGGTCCCACTGGTTCAGGAAAGACAACGATCATGACTCTTTTGACTGAAGCTATTTCCGAGACCAAGATCTTGACAAAGATGCAAAGAATGAACCCCAAGGCTATTACTGCCCAAGAAATGTACGGTGTGAAGAGTGAGATTTCCGACGATTGGATTCCCGGTATTTTCTCTGAAATCTGGTCCAAGGCTAATGACAAGAAGCAAAAAACCAACAGTTGGATTGTGTGCGATGGTCCCGTCGATGCCATTTGGATTGAAAACTTGAATACTGTGCTGGATGATAACAAGATTTTGACTTTGGCCTCCGGTGATAGAATTCCCATGAGTGAAAACTGTAAGTTGGTCTTTGAGGTCGAAAATCTGAACAACGCCTCCCCCGCTACCGTCTCTAGATGCGGTATCGTGTACGTTTCCTCCACTGATTTGGGCTACGAACCCGTCTACAGAGGCTGGCTTCTCCAAAGAAAGGAAGTCTTGAACAGAGCAGATGAAGCAGATAAGCTCACCAGTTTATTCGAAAAGTACTTCAAGAAGTTCAATGTTGTTGATTTCGAAGAAAAGCAAATGAAGAATCCTCCCATGGATCTCTCCTCCATCTGTAAGGTGACCAATTTACTGAACCTTTTGACTGGTATCTTGCAACCCTTGGTGACTCAAACCAGATTCTTGTCCCTCGACGAATACGAGAGAGTTTTCTTGTGGTGCTTGTCTTGGGCCTTTGCCGGTGTTTATGAAGCTAAAGAAAGACAAGACTTCCACGAATGGCTCGCCAGCAAGAGTACTCCTATGCCTCCTCGTGGCAAGGACGGTGAGACTATCTTTGAATATCACCTTGATACTGAAAGCAGAGTCGGTTTCGTTGACTTTAAGCTGATCATGCCTGATGAATGGAAGCCCACTGATAAAGTTCAATTCTCTCAATTATTGCTTCCCACCGTTGACTCCAAGAGAGCCGAAATCCTCATTGGCTACATCGCCACTCAACCCCGATCCACCCTCTGCTCTACTTCTTCATTGCTTATCGGTGGCCCCGGTACTGCCAAGACCAGTTCCGTTATCATGTACTCTGGTAAATTCAAGAGCAACATGATCTTCAAGAGAATCAATTTCTCATCGGCCACCCAACCCAGTCACTTCCAAGCCTCTATTGAAGTCGAATGCGATACCAAGCAAGGTAAGAACTACTCTCCTCCAGGAAATAAGTTTATGACTGTCTTCTTGGATGATATGTCTATGCCCTTCGTGAACGAATGGAACGATCAAATTACCTTGGAAATCGTAAGACAACTCATTGATCAAGGCGGTTTCTACCACTTGGAAAAGAACTTGAGAGGTCAATTCAAGAATATCATCAACCTTCAATACTTGGGTGCCATGAATCATCCAGGAGGAGGTCGTAACGATATCCCCAACAGACTCAAGAGACAGTTCTTCATCTTCAACATGATTTTGCCCGCCAACGTCGACAGCATCTACGGTGCTATTATCAAGAACACTTTCAGACCCAAGTTCTTCTCTGCTGAATTCAACAGAGTCGTTGAAAACCTTACTTCTGCCACCATCAAGGTCTGGAACAAGGTCAAGAGCACTTTGTTGCCCACTCCCAACAAGTTCCATTACGTGTTCAATCTGAGAGATCTTTCCAGAATCTTCAAGGGTGTCCTGCAAGTCAAGAAGGAAGTCATTTTGGGATCAGGCCCCGCTGTTGGTCTGAAGCCCGAAGTCTTCTTGTTGGGACTTTGGAAGCACGAATGCGAAAGAGTCTTTGTCGATAAGTTGATTAACCAAAAGGATAAGAACCAAGTCAACGGATACATCCAAGATATTACCTTGGAAAGTTTCCCTCAGCTTGAAGCTGAAATCACCGAGAAGCTTTCTTCTGATAGACCATTGTACTTCTGTAACTATTTGAGACGTGATGTGATGAACGAAGAAGGTATGGTTGAAGTCGAAGCCGAGAGATTGTACGAAGCTACCAACGATATTGAATTTGTGAGACTGAGATCTTATGAAATGCTTCAATTCCACAACAGTGGAAACAATGCCAAGAAGATGAACTTGGTTATTTTCGATGATGCCTTGAAGCACTTGTTGAGAATTTCCAGAATTCTCAAGATGCCCAGATCCAGCGCCCTCCTGGTCGGTGTCGGTGGTTCTGGTAAGCAATCTTTGACCCGTCTTTCTGCCTTCATCTGTAAGAATGATGTGTTCCAAATCAGAATTACCAAGAGTTACGGTGAGAAGGATCTCAAGGAAGATTTGAAGTCCTTGATGGAAAAGTCTGGTCATCAAGGCAAGCCCGTGTCTTTCATTTTGACTGATGCTGAAGTTAAGCAAGAAGGATTCCTCGAATACATCAACATGGTGCTCTCTACAGGAGAAATCCCCGGTCTGATCGCCAAGGATGAAAAGGAACTTTGGCTCGGAAATCTCCGTACCTTCTACGTGAAGGAGAAGCAACTCGGTAATGTTGATCCCCCACAGGCTGAGCTCTACCAATACTTCTTGGACAGACTCAGAGACAACCTCCACGTCGTGTTGTGCTTCTCACCCGTCGGTCCCAAGTTCAGAGAAAGAGCTAGAAAGTTCCCTGCTTTGTTCAACGAATGTACCATCGATTGGTTCTTGCCCTGGCCCGAAGAGGCTCTCGTCAGTGTCGCCCAGAGATTCATCACTGAATTCAAGGGTCTCGATACCACCGACGAAGTTAAAGAACAACTCCAGAAGCATATGGGTCAAGTGCATATCATGGTTAACAATGTGTGCGAGTTGTACTTCCAGAAATTGAGACGTCAAGTTTACGTCACTCCCAAGTCTTTCTTGTCATTCATTGAGGCTTATAGAGGAATTTATATGAAGAAGTACTACGACGAATTGGATGTGCAAGAAAAGAGTTTCAAGATTGGTCTGCAAAAGATTGATGAAGCTCAACAAGCTATCGCTGTTATGAGTGTGACCCTTAAGGGAGAAGAACAAGGTGTGAAGGAAGCTTCCGACAGAACCGATTTACTGTTGAAAGAGCTCGAGAAAGAAAATAGAAAGGCTAAAGCCAAGCAAGATGAAGTCGAAGCTAATGCCAAGCAATGCCAAGATGAAGCTGCCAAGATCGGAAGAGAAAAGGATGATGCCCAAAAAGATTTGGACTTTGCCATGCCCGCCTTGCAAGCCGCCAAGGACGCCGTCGCTGCTATTCAACCCGCTCAGATTACTGAACTCAAGGCCATGAGAAATCCTTTGGATATCATGAAGTACGTCATGGATTGTGTGTCCATTTTGTTGGGAAGACCCTTGGCTCCTATTATCATTGAAGAGAAGATTTTGAACAGAAAGGAAAACAAGGCTACCTTGTACTTGAAGGAGTCTTGGGAAGAATCTGGTAGAGTTACGCTGGCTGATATCGATTTCCTCAAGAAGATTAAGAATGAAAAGATGGGTGACATGATTAACGAAGAACAGATTGAATTGTTGGGCCCCTACTTCGCCACTAAGGACGAGTTCCTGAACGTCGAAAATGCCAGAAAGGCCTCCGTCGCCATTGAAGCCTTGTGTAAGTGGGTGTACGCTTTGGCTGATTACTTTGACAAATCCAAGATTGTTAAGCCAAAGATGGAATACTTGACTTTACAAGAAGCCAAGTTGGAAGTCGCTATGGCTGAACTGGCCAAGGCCCAAGAAGAATTGGAAGAAGTCAAGGCCTTCGTCGCTGAATTAAAGGCTAAATACCAGAAGCAAATCGGAGAAAAGAACGCTTTGGAAGAGAAATTGAGATCTACCAAGAAGAAGATTGACCAAGCCAGAAAGCTTATTGATTCTCTTACTGACGAAAAGGACAGATGGACCAAGGGACGTGATGAAATCACCGAACAAAAGAAGAGATTGGTCGGTAATGTTTCCCTTGCCTGTGCCTTTATCTCTTACTGCGGTCCCTTCAACGCCGAATTCAGATCCATGCTTATTAATGAATACTTTATTGCTGACATGAAGAGAAAGCAAATTCCTGTTACTCACAACCTCGACCTGACCAACTTCTTGGTCGATGATGCTACCATCGGAGAATGGAACTTGCAAGGTTTGCCCAAGGATGACTTGTCTATCCAAAATGGTATCATGGTGACCAACTCCTCAAGATTCCCCTTACTGATCGATCCTCAAGGCCAAGGTGGTTTCTGGATCAAGAACAAGTACGCTTCCACCATCGATCCTACTAGATCTATCACCACTCAATCGCATCCCAAATTCAAGGACTTCTTCCTCAAGTTCTCTATGGAAGAAGGTAAGACCCTCATTATTGAAGGTATTGAAAACGAAGTCGATCCCATCTTGGATCCCGTCCTTGAAAAGCAGATCAACGTGAGAGGTAAGACCAAATACATCGATGTCGGTGGCAGTGAAATTGAATGGAACGAGAACTTCAGAATGTTTATGACCTGTAGACTCGGTAACCCCAGTTTCTCTCCTGAACTTTCTGCTAAAGCCACAATTATCGATTTCACCGTTACTCAAGGAGGTCTCGAGCAACAACTTTTGGGACGTCTTCTTTCTAAAGAAAAGAAGGCTTTGGAAGATTCTCTGAACCAATTGTTGACCGAAGTTACTCAAAACAAGAAGAATCTCCAATTGTTGGATAAGACTTTGTTGGAGAAGTTGACCGAATCCAAGGGTAACTTGCTCGAAAACCAAGAGTTGGTTGATGTCTTGAACACCACCAAGACCGAAGCCAAGTCAGTACAAGCCAAGCTTATTGAAGCCGAAGTTAAGACCAAGGAAATTAACGAGCAAAGAGAACAATTCAGACCCGTTGCTATCAGAGGTTCTGTGTTGTACTTCTGTATCATTGAAATGTCCTTTGTCAATTGGATGTACAACAGTTCTCTCGGTCAGTTCTTGCAACTGTTCGATTACTCTATTGACAATTCTGATAAGGCTCCTCAACCAAGCAAGCGTGTTGAAAATATCGTGAAATACCTCACTTATCACGTTTACCGTTACGTGAACAGAGGTCTCTTTGAAAAGGACAAGGTCACATTCGAGCTCATGGTTTGCTTCAATATCATGGTTCGTGACAGCAAGATCTCCCCTGCTGATATTGCCATATTCCTCAAGGCCGGCTCAACCCTCGACGTCACTGAAAGATCACCTCACAGATTCATGGACGATACCGCTTGGAACAACTGCAGAGCCCTCAGCAAGCACGTCTTCCAAGGCGAAACTGTTCCTTTCTTCAAAGAACTCACCCAAAATATTGACCGTAATGAATCTGTCTGGAAGGCCTTTATCGAAGGCAGTGCTCACGAAAGACAAACTGTTCCCGACTTCTCTGAAAGATTGCTTTCTGATAAGGAGCTTGGGCCTTTCTTGTACCTTTGTCTTATGAGATGCTTAAGAGAAGACAGAACTTTGGTTGCTGCAACTCAATTCATCAATGATAAGCTCGGTCCTGAATACGTTGCCCCTGTCACTGATTCCATTGAATCTATCTGGAACGAATCTCTGCCTCTGGTCCCTGTGCTCTTCTTGCTTTCTGCTGGTGCTGATCCTACATCATCTATCGATGAATTCTCGAAGAAGAAGAAGAAGGTTTACTGCGATAAGGTTTCCATGGGTGAAGGACAAGATAAGTATGCTGATGAAAGTATCAAGAACGGTATGATCACTGGTACCTGGACTATTCTGCAAAACTGTCACTTGGGTCTCCAATTCATGCAATACTTGGATAGTTTCTTGGTTCAAGAACACGCTGGTATGAACCCCGATTTCCGTCTCTTCATTACCTGCGAGCCTTCTAATAGATTCCCTCTGGGTCTCTTGCAGAAGTGTATCAAGGTTACAAACGAACCTCCCAAGGGTATTAAGGCTGGTCTTCACAAGACTTACACAACCATCATCAACCAAGACTTTATGGATAAGATCGAACATAGAAACTGGGGTGCTTTGGTCTATGCTGTCTGCTGGACTCACTCCATCGTGCAAGAAAGAAGAAAGTTCGGTCCTTTGGGATGGTGTGTTCCTTACGAATACAACAACTCTGATCTTGAAGCTTCTTTGATGTTCGTTGAGAAGTACCTCAACACTTTGATGAATGGGCCTGTTGCTAACAGTCCTAACCTTCCTATTAAGTGGGACGTCGTGAACTACATGATCTGTCAAGTGCAATACGGAGGAAGAATTACTGATGATCTCGATAGAGAGCTCTTTGATGTGTACGGTAACCAATACCTGAATGACAAGCTCTTTGGCGATCACACTCTTGCTGATACTCCTGCATTCAAATATAAAGTTCCTCCTGGTGTCGAAGTTCAAAAGCACAGAGACTATATTGATCACATTGCACCAATTGATCCTCCTGAGGTCTTTGGTCTTCATGCCAATGCTGATTTGACCTTCAGACTTAAGGAATCTAACGAAATGATCAACACTATTATGGAGACTAGACCCAAGGATAGTGGTGGCGGTGGTGGTAAGACCAGAGAAGAAGAAGTCATGGAAAGAGCTAGAGATTACCTCACAAAGCTTCCCGCCGAATACGTTGATGCTGAAGTCAGAGACCAAATTAGAAAGCTCACTGGGCCAAAGAATCTTCCTCCTGATCAGAACAAGGGTTTCTTGGTTCCTTTGAATATTTTCTTATACCAAGAACTTCAACGTATGCAAAGAGTTATTTCCCTCGTTAGAAAGACCTTGGTTGATGTTATCGATGCTATTGACGGTATCATTATCATGACTCCATTCTTGTTGGACGCTGTTAACGCTATCTATGATGGTAAGGTGCCCAACAAATGGTTGTATGATCCTTCTGGTGCTGAAATTTCTTGGTTGTTGCTCAAGTTGAGTACTTGGATGGATAGTTTGACAAAGAGAAATGATCAATTAAATACCTGGTTGAAATATGGCCGTCCCCAGACTTTCTGGCTCGGTGGTTTCTTCAATCCTCAAGGTTTCTTGACTGCAATGAAGCAAGAAGTTACAAGAATGCATAAGGGGCCTGCACCTGGTGCCCCTGGTAGAGGTGCTGATAAGGATAAGGAAGCCTGGTCATTGGATGACGTTATCTATCACACTGTGGTTAAAGAGCACAACTTTGAACAAATTAAGGATCCTCAAAGTGAAGGTGTCTATGTGAGAGAATTGTACCTCGAAAGTTCAACTTGGGGTAAAGGTGGTCTCGAAGATCCTCCTGAGAAGAAGAACTTCTATCCCTTGCCATTGTTGTATGTGACTGCTATCACCAAGAAGAAGGGAGGTGATACCGACAAGATGTCCAACAGTTATTCATGCCCTGTGTACAAGTACCCCAGAAGAACAGATAAGTATCTGATCTTCAGAGTTAATTTGGAATGCGGAACTAAGCAACCCAGTTTCTGGAAACTTCGAGGTGTCGCATTACATTGCTTCACTGAAAGTTAATCAATCTCTGTGGAAATTTGTTATCTTTATATAAAAGTATGTATAATAGGATGAGTCATTGTGCCTCATCCTATTCTTCTTGTTTTGTCAAGTTTTTAATATAATAACAGTATTAATATATGTTTTAAG